>ERZ773359.726-NODE-726-length-47407-cov-11.302057_pt1 | contig 47407 bp, 34 predicted proteins | sample MGYA00374955_ERZ773359 | MGnify/ENA primary metagenome ERZ773359 (study PRJEB29098, sample SAMN04486028) | biogas fermenter metagenome | study: EMG produced TPA metagenomics assembly of the Biogas fermentation microbial communities from Germany - Plant 4 DNA1...
TGAAAATCAAGTAAACCCCTTGTATAACAGTTAAAATCTAACTACAGGTTGAATCTGTATTTATTCCAAAAAATATTGTACTAATAGCGGAAATATGGTAATATAATTTTAAAAGTAAACAGAGGTTTATTATTGTGCAGGTTTTGAAGGATGAAGTACGCAATAATATTCTTACAGCCGCGAAAAAGCTATTTTACCAGAAGGGGTATAACAATGCCTCTATTCGCGATATTGCAAAAAATTCAGGCATAACTGTAGGTAATGTATATCGCTATTTTGAAAACAAGGAAAGCGTTCTTGAAGGGGTTGTTTCTCCTGTATATGAAAAAATTATGGATTACATAGCCCTTTCGGAAAGTTACATAAAGGCAGGCGAGAATAAATCCTTTGAAGATTTCAGAAACGAAATTAACAGCTACATACTGCAAATTACCAAAGAGTTCAGGCTTGAACTGTTAATTCTTTTTAAAGGCACACAGGGTACCAGGTTTGAAAAAACCCGAAGCGAGTTAATTTCACTGATTGAAAACCGCATTTACGAAGGTTTGTTTAAAAGGCTAAGTATGGAAGATGACGAGGCAGCTTTCTTTTCAAAAATTGTGGCCCGTTCTTTTTTAGAAAGCCTGATAATGGTTATAGCAGAAACCGAAGACAACAGGAAACTAAAAAAGATGATTTATCGCTTAAACGATTTTTATTTTAACCACTTAAACAGCAGATTTGATCCAGAGGATTAATTTTTTTACTGCAAAAATGAACACTTGTTTATTATTGTTTACTAATGAAGATAATTGAACGCTGCTTGTATGGCAGATCCTTATTTTTGTAGCTATAAAAACTGAATGAAATGGGGTACTGGTTATGGGAAGACGCTTTTTAATGTTCTTTACGGCAAGCTTATTATTCTTCGCTACAGCCTGTTCGGAAAGGGAACCCGAACAGAAAACAGAAAAAGTGATTCCGGTAGGTGTATACCAGGTTTCAGAATTAGAGAGGCAGCATGCTTCCCGGTATATTGGAACGGTGCAGCCCGGCAAAACAGTAAAACTTTCCTTTAAAACAGGGGGAAGGGTTGAAAGTGTCCGGGTTGATAAAGGCGATAGTGTGAAAAAAGGGGATGTTTTAGTCTCACTGGAAAAGACAGATTTGATATATGCTGAAAATCTTGCGAAATCCCAGCTGGAAATGGTACTGGCGCAATATGAAAAGGCTTCTAACGGTGCGACTGAGGAAGATATAGAGCAGGCAAGACTTAATGCTGTAAAGGCTGAAGATGCGTATAAATATGCATTGGACAGATTCGATGAAGTAAAAGAATTATATCAAAAAGGCACTGCAACAAAACAGGCTTACGAACAGGCAGAGCTTGAGGTTAAAATAAGGGAATCCGATCTGAAGCTTGCTAAGGAAATACAGGCCCAGGTGCAGAAAGGAGCAAGATACGAAGAAATAAAGGCACTTTCTGCCCAGGTGGAAAGTGCAAAGACCGAGTACAATTACAGAAAATCTCAATTAAATGAAGCAACTTTAAAGTCTCCCATTGACGGAATTGTGCTTGATGTTTTATGTGAAGAAGGAGAAATGGCAGGTGCGGGTTATCCGGTAATGGTTCTTTGTAACGAAGACAGGGTTGTACATGTGGGTGTACCTGAAAAGGAGTTAAAAAACATCACACTGGAAACAGATGTTACAATAGAAAAGGAAGACAGGATGTTTGAGTCCAAAATCAGACATATTTCAGATTTTCCCGATACCGCAACGGGTTTATACAATGTTGAAATAGAGTCGGGCGAACTGGATGAACCCTTTGGTGCAACAGTTACAGTGCACTTTTCTTTAGGAAAAATAAAGGGGGTTTTTATTCCCATTTCAGCAATTCTAAACGATGGTGTTGATTATGTATTTACCGTTTCACAGAACAGGGTGGTCAGAAAAAACATTACAATTGAAGAAATAGACAACTTTAATGCCAGGGTAACCGGGTTAGTCAGCGGTGATTTGCTGGTTACATCAGGTATAGGGCGGATAAGCGCAGGTGACCGGGTTACCGTAAAAGAGGTGGACTATGGCACGGATAATTGAGTTGGTTATAAAAAAGAGGAAAATCACATTATTTGCCATAATTCTGGCTTTAGTTTTCGGATCGTACAGTTATTATATTATTCCAAAACAGGAATCTCCCGACATTAGCGTTACAGTGGCTTTGATAACAACAGTATATCCGGGGGCGTCATCGGAGGATGTGGAGCGCCTTGTTACGCGTAAAATAGAAGACAAGGTAATGGAAGTAACAGGTTTTAAAACGGTGAACTCTACATCGCAGAATAATTTATCTGTGGTTATTCTGGAATTGGAAGCGGGTACCGATACAGACAAGGCGTGGAACCAGTTAAGACAGAAAATGGACGAAGTTCAGGCAGAACTTCCCGAGGAATGTGAAGTTATAAATATTAATACCGATTTGTATCAGACTGCCGGAATGATTATCAGCCTGTCGGGGCCTGATTATTCATACAGCGAACTTGCATCCTTTGCTGAAAAACTGAAAGACAGGCTCATTGATATAGACGGTATCACAAGGCTTGAAGTAATTGGAGAACAGGAAAACGAAGTCTGTGTTGAAATTGACACCCGTAAATTAAACACCTTGCCGTTGTCCCTTGAGGACGTGGCAAATGTAATACAGGCACAAATTATGGAAATTCCGTTAGGCTCCCTTGAGGATGATAAAAGTAAGCTTAATGTTACACTGGGGGGAAATTTATCAACAATAGCCGATATAGAAAATATTGTTCTGTTAACATCTACCGAAAGCGGAAGTGTTGTCAGGGTTAAGGACATAGCAGATGTCTATTATAAACTTCAGGATTCAAACTATAAAATTAAGACGAATGGTGAAAATGCAGTATTATTGACAGGTTATTTTCAGGGAGAACGCAATGTTATTATAATAGGCAGGGAAGTTGAAAAACGCATTAATACATTCAGGGAAGAGTTGCCCGATGATTTAAATTTCAATAAAGTTTTATATCAGCCCGATGATGTGAAAAATGCAGTTGATGATTTTATAATAAATTTAATTGAAGGCGTTATTTTCGTTATTATTGTTGTTTTTGTCGGAATGGGTTTTAGAAATGCAATTCTGGTTTCAACCTCAATCCCGCTTTCAATTTTAATCACTTTTATTGCAATGAGGATAATGGGAATTGATATCCACCAGATTTCAATTGCGGCGCTGATTATTGCTCTGGGTATGCTTGTTGATAATGCAATTGTTGTAAGTGATGCCATACAGGTAAGAATTGACAATGGAGAAGAAAGGCTGAAAGCCTGTGTTGAAGGTGCGAAAGAAGTTGCAATTCCGGTTCTTATGTCAACATTAACAACAGTAGGGGCTTTTCTTCCGCTGTTATTGCTTTCGGGAATGGCAGGGGAGTTCATCCGCAGCGTTCCGCAGATTGTAATCATATCCCTGTCTGCATCGTATATTGCCGCTGTTTTTATATCCCCTGTAATGGCTTATGTCTTCTTTAAGCCGTCCGGGGACAGGGAGAAAAGGCACAGGGTTAGAACATTTTTTGAAAACCTGTTAAGAAATGCGTTGAGAAGGAAAAAGGTCACCATGTTTTTTACTATGGTTTTACTGGCATTGGCAGTTTGGCTTGTTGGTATTCTTGGCCTTCAGTTTTTCCCCAAGGCCGACACAAATAAAATCCTTATCGACATTCAGCATGAACATGGGAATGACGTAAATAAAACAGAGCAGTTGGCAGATCACGTGGCCAATATCATTACCCAACAGCCCGAGGTTACAGGGTACACAGTTGCAATTGGGGATGGGCTCCCAAAACTATATTATTCAATGCCTCCGGCAATGCAAGCCCAGGACTATGCCCAGATGGTGTTCACTGTTGATCTGGGTAAGGGTGAAAGGTTTAAAACCAACGAGGAATTTGCATCTTACCTGCAAAATATATTAGACAGCGAGACAGCCATGGGGACTGCTACAATAAAGCTCCTTGAACAGGGTGAACCAATCGGTGCACCTGTAAGAATAAGGGTGTTGGGGCAGAATCAGGATGAACTTGTAAGGATTACGGAAGAGGTAAAAAACATATTGAAGTCGGTTAACGGAACCTTTAATATCAGGGACGACCACAGCGATAATGTTTATGATTATTATATTGATATAGATTCTGACGAAACTTTAAGGATGGGACTTACAAATTACGACCTTCAAAAGGAACTGAATATAGCACTTATGGGCAGAAATACCGGAAACCTGAACCTGGGTTCCCAGCTTAATAAATATTCAGTTGGTAAACAGATTCCGGTGAAGGTAATATCCGATATAGATAATATTGACGATTTGAAAAACTTTGTAGTAAAGTCCTCAATAACCGGAAGTAAGACCCTTTTAAAACAGGTATCGGAAATAGGTTTGAAGGCGAAAATTTCAAAAATCAAAAAATATGACCGAGTTCCCGCCATAACGGTATACAGTGATGTAATGAAGGGCTACAGTTCTGTTGATATTCAGAAACAGGTTGAAGGAGAACTTGAAAATACTGATCTAGGAGAGGCCAGGGTGATTTTTGACGGTGAAAGAGAATCCATATTTAAGTACTTCGGAAATATCGGTGTGTTGGGAATAATGGCTGTTTTCATAATATATCTTCTTTTACTCATAGAATTTGGGAATTTCTCGCAGCCGTTTATAATCATGGTCACCATCCCCCTGTCTTCAATAGGGTCTATAATAGGTTTGTATTTGTTCGGGCAGCCGCTGTCATTCACATCCTTCCTTGGCATGGTAAGTTTATTTGGGGTTGTTATAAACAATGCGATCGTATTGGTAGATCATATCAATTATCTGAGAACTACGGGTAAAGATGTTGAAGATGCATGTATTGACGCTGTTGTACGACGTTTCAGACCCATTATGCTTACAACAATAACTACGCTGGTGGGACTGGTTCCGTTAATCATGTCAGGCAGTAACCTGTTTACACCAATGTCCATATCCCTTGCTTCAGGATTGGCAGTATCCACCTTATTAACCCTTGTTATCATTCCTGTTGTTTATGCAATGGTTGAAAACAGGCTACATAGGAAATAAAAGGCGATGGGGATCACCCCACCGCCTTTTTTATAAAGTAATTATTCGAAATCAATAATATCTTTAATTGGATTGGAACCATGTATTTCTCCGAGGACTTCTCCTGTGCCGGTCCCTTCGAACCTTACGACGGTATATGGCCAGGTTATTACCTGAATTACCATCATATCAGGATCGGGGCTTAGTACAGTTGCATAGATGTAAATATCGCCCGACTCTTCTTTCACTGCCCTATCAACTGTTACAGAATAACCGCCTGTATTTTTTTGTCCTGCTGCTATTAGGGCATATACATAATCATCTTTATGTTTATAGTGAATACCTGCCTGTTTATAGAGCCTATCTACCCAGGCAGACAGTTCTTCATCGGCTGCAATTTCTTCAAGGCTTACTGTTTCAAACTGAATTTCTACGGCGTTATTGTCAGGAGAACCAATAATAATACCATCAACAATAAGTTTGCCACCACTTTCAATAGCTATCAGCCTGGATGGATAGGTTAATGCCGTTGTGACATCCATATCCGGAGATGGTTTAATTAATTCAGCCACTATATAAACTCTTTCGGGATGAACAAGAGTAACACTGTTGATTTCTATTGAATATCCTCCGGTTGGTTTTTCACCGGCACAGATTAAGATATAGTCAGTATTATTCACGGCTTTATGGTAAAATCCTGCGTTGCTTCTGTTTTCCATAACCCATGAATACAGCTCATCTTCTTCTGATAATTCTGAAAGGTTAATTTCTTTGTAATCTGCCGGCCGTTCAACGGGAATGACCATTATGTCCTCTTCAAAAGTAACCAGGACAGATTTTCTTTCCCCATCCCATTCCACCAGTGCCCCAAGGCCTTCAGCTGCAAAACGCAATGGAAGATAAACCACATCATCAAGTATGAACGGAGCTACATCCATTTCAACTGTTTCGGGTATCCCTGTTAAATCGTATTTTCTGTATACAGAGGCACTTTTTTCTCCGATTGTAAATTCCACAGTTGAATATATTCCATCTAATGTTATGGTTTCTGTTTCTTTATCAAATTTTGTTACAGCACCTGCTTTTGTAAAAAAATCCGAATCCAGAGTTACCATTGTCCTTTGATTTTTAAATACCGGCGGTGAAACCATTTCAACCGTTTCGTTGTTTAAAAACAGTGAAACTTCCTGCATGGCAGAAACATTAAATGAAAATGTTGATATAAAAAGCATTAACGAGAAAATTAATAATGTAAATTTTTTCATGGTATCAACTCCTTTTTATTTCTCACTGGATTAGACTAATATTAGCAAAAATAGTTCGTTTTTATGCCAACATGTAATTATATTGTAATATTAGATCTATAATCATTCTTTCTCTTTACATTAAATCAAAGTGAGGGTAATATTATAAAGAGTGGCAATTAAAAGGAGGTCTCACCATGCCAAATTTCTTTCATATCAATAAAGCGTTATATATGGTAGGCCATGATTATGAAATAAACCTGCAATCCGTGAGTGTGCTCTTTCTTTAGCATTTTTTTTGAGCAAAAGGCTGCAGGTTCATTAAGAATCTGTGGCCTTTATTAGCTTGTAATTTCTTTTGTTCAAATTTGTTTTGGACAGCAGGGGGATTTTTATGAAAAAATTTAGAATTTTAATGCGGTTTATAAGGAAAGATTTACTTCGATACATCACAGCCATTATTTTTTCAGGGATAGCAGTTGTGTTTTCAATTATAAGTCCGATGGTAATAAGTTTCACCGTGGATTCGGTTATAGGTAATGAACCTATGGATCTGCCGGGCTGGCTTATGAAATTGGTTTCAGACTTTGGTGGAAGGGATGCTCTGAGGGAAAATATCTGGGTACTGGGTTTGATGTTTGTTTTACTCACGTTCTTTACAGGTATTTTTCAATATACAAAAAACCGTTGGTTTGCAATAAGTACTGAAAACGCTACAAAGAATATCCGCGACACTTTGTATGATCATCTCCAGCATATGGAATACCATGAGCATGTCAAATCACAAACAGGGGATCTTACGCAAAGGTGTACTGCTGATGTGGAAACAATGCGGAAATTTATGGCCAATCAGGTTACACAGGTTGGTGAAATATTATTCACAGTAACAATTACACTTATAGTAATGACCCGATTAAACGGTGAACTGACACTATACTCTTTATGCGTAGTACCTTTTATTTTCCTGGCCTCAATCATATTCTTTACAAAAGTAAAGAATACCTTTCTTGAAGTTGAGGAAGCAGATTCAGAACTTCATGCAACGCTTCAGGAAAACTTAACAGGGGTACGTGTTGTAAGAGCCTTTGGAAGACAATCATATGAGATTGATAAGTTTAAGGTAAAAAATGAAAACCATAGGGAAAAAATAAGAAAACTTAACGAGTTGTTAGCCTGGTACTGGTCAATGTCTGATCTTTTGTGCATGACCCAGGCAATGCTGGTACTTTTTATTTCGGTAAGCTGGGCCGCAAGCGGTAGAATTACCCTTGGAACTGTTATTCTTTTCATAACATACATAAGAAACCTTATATGGCCTATCAGACAGCTAGGAAGAGTTATTTCAGATATGGGCCAGGCATTTGTGGCTTTTGACAGAATAATTGAAATACTTGATAAATCTGCAGAACCTAAATTTACACAGGGTCTTACACCTGAGATCAAGGGTAATATAGAATTTAAAAATGTAAGCTTCCAGTACCCTGATGGAACAAATCCTTTAAAGGACATTTCCTTTGAAGTTAAGCAGGGTCAAACTGTTGGGATACTGGGTCCAACGGGATGCGGAAAATCTTCCCTGATGCATTTATTACTAAGGCTTTTTGATTACCAGAAAGGCTCTATAAAGATTGATGGATATGAGCTGAAAGATATTGATAAAAAGTGGCTTAGAAGTCACATTGGAATAGTGCTTCAGGAACCGTTCCTTTTTTCAAAGACTGTACTGGATAATATCAGACTTGCCAGACCTGATGCCAGTATGAGTGAAATAGAAGGGGCTGCTAAAATTGCTGCCATCCATGATACCATAGTCTCCTTTGAAAAAGGGTATGAAACTCTTGTGGGTGAAAGGGGTGTAACTCTTTCGGGTGGGCAGGTTCAACGTGTTGCAATTGCACGCACGGTATTAAAGAATCATCCTGTACTCATCTTTGACGATTCCTTAAGCGCGGTTGATATGGAAACCGATATAATGATTCGCCAGGCTCTTAAGGAACGTAGTAAGGGAGTTACTACATTTATAATTTCTCACAGAATAAACACATTAGCACAGGCTGATTTTATTGTGGTGCTGGACAAAGGCAGGATCATCCAGATGGGTACCCATGAAGAACTGATACGTGAAGAAGGTTTGTATTCACGGATTTGGGCCATCCAAAGTTCACTTGAAGAGGAACAGGAAGGGGCGAACTGTTAATGAATAATAGCTTTCAGGAAGAAGTCTTTTCAAAAGGTCTTAATATAGATCTTTGGAGAAAACTTATTCGGTATGCAAAACCTTATAGAAATAAACTGATAATGCTTAGCGTTTTTATGGCAATGTTAGCCGGGATTGATGCAGTAATTCCCCTGATGCAAAGGTATGCCATAGATAATTTTATTGTTGTGCATAATACATCGGGCACTGTTTTGTTTTTTGTTATCTATGCTTTGGTTGTGGTTATTCAGGCAATAATAATAAAAGTTATGATTTCATATGCCGGGTATATTGAAACAGGGATATGTTATGATATAAGAAAGGACGGATTTGAGCATCTTCAGGAATTGTCCTTTTCATATTATGATACAACTCCTGTGGGATGGATGATGTCAAGGCTTACTTCAGACATATGGAGGCTTGGTCATACATTATCGTGGGGGTTGACCGACTTTGCCTGGGGTCTTTGCATGATGGTTATTACAAGTATTGTAATGCTGGTTTTGGAATGGAAGCTTGCATTACTGACCTTCATTGTGATCCCGGTACTTTTTCTGGTAAGCATATACTTTCAGAAAAGGATACTTCTACATCACCGCGATATACGTAAAACAAATTCTCTTATTACTGCAGCATTTAATGAAGGAATTCAGGGCGTTAAAACAACTAAGACCCTTGTTCGGGAGGAAGGCAATTTAAATGATTTTAAAAAGATCACCCTTGAAATGAACCGCAAGTCCATAAGTGCTGCAACATTTGCAGCAATATACATGCCAATTGTAGCTCTTTTGGGAAGCACAGCGGCAAGTATTGTAATCTGGCAAGGCGGAAACAGGTTAATGCTTGAGACATTAAGTTATGGTACTCTTGCAGCATTTATTAACTATGCAATACAATTTTTCTTTCCTATAAGGGATATGGCAAGAATTTTTACAGACCTGCAGTCTGCTCAGGCCTCAGCAGAGAGAATAATGTCATTACTTGAGACAAAGCCGGATATAATGGATAACACTGAGGAACTTGCCAAAAACCGGCTTAATGACAGGAAAAACTGGCCTAAAATAAAAGGAAATATAATCTTCGAGAATGTTTCCTTTGCGTATAAAACCGGTGAAAAGGTGTTGGAGAATTTTAACCTGACTGTAAAAGCCGGTGAAAAAATTGCTCTTGTAGGCGATACGGGCTCTGGAAAGAGTACGATTGTGAACCTTGCATGCAGGTTTTACGAGCCAACCGGGGGCAGAATTTTAATAGACGGGTATGATTATACCAAAATGCCCATGATGTGGCTGCATTCAAACCTCGGATATGTTCTTCAGACACCGCATCTTTTCAGTGGAACAATTAAAGAGAACATACTGTACGGGAAACTTGATGCAACAGATGAGGAAATAATCAGGGCCAGCAAGCTTGTAAACCTTCACGATATTGTTATGCAAATGGAAAAGGGATACGACACCCCCGTTGGAGAGGGTGGATCACTGTTATCCACCGGGGAAAAGCAGCTGGTATCCTTTGCGCGGGCTGTAATATCTGATCCTGCAATATTTGTTCTTGATGAGGCAACATCATCTGTGGATACCGAAACCGAACATCTAATCCAGGATGCCATAGCAAATATACTTCAAAACAGAACAAGTTTCATGATAGCCCACAGGCTTTCAACAATACGTTCAGCAGACAGGATACTGGTGATAAGGGACGGTAAAATAATCGAGGAAGGAACCCACAATGATCTTCTGGCACGTAAAGGACACTATGCAAAGCTCTACACAAGCCAGTATACAATGCAATTGGAGCATAGTAATATTTAGGAATAATAAAACAGGAATACTCTTCCCTGAATTAAAGTTTCATTAGAATTGGATTAACTCTCTTGTAGGGCGGGTTTATTTATGTTACAAATAAAAGGTAATTAGTTCTCAAAATCTGGATGCAGTAAAAATTTCAGGGGGGAGTCTTATAATGAATAAAAAAGGTACAAATATCCTTCCGGTGATCGGTTTTATTATTATGATTCTGGTTTTGTTTACCGGATTTCTTATTTTCAGTAACAACCAAGCAATTACAGATGCTGACGAAAGTATTTTTAAAAGTACAGCTTCCAAAGTCAGAGAAATAGGTGGCTATACGGTAGATGAAAAGGGTGAACTCATAACCCATGGTAAGGATAAAATTTCAGTAGAAGCCGTTGCTACAAATATAAATATCTATACTCATACACAGGACGGCGTTAAAGCACATCTTTATGGTGAAGTTAAGACACTTAACAAAGAGGCTGTTCCATATCTGGAATTGGAAGAGGATGGGCAGACAGCTGTTGTAAGGGTTAAGTACCCACAAACAGTAAATTTCTTTTATTACGATGATCTCAAGCTGGATGTTTTTATACCTGAACTTTGGCTGAATAATTTAGATATCAGCACAGCATCGGGCAATATTTCAGCACAGAAGCTACCGGGAGCAGATGTTACTTTAATAAACAGTTCGGGGGATATTAAGATACAGAACATAGAGGGAAAATATATCACAGTAAAAACTGTTTCAGGTAAAGTTGAGTTAGACGCACTTAATGCAGAGAATGGGTTATTAAAGTCATCTTCAGGCGATTTTCTAATTGGAGAAGCTGCTTTTTCAGATACTTTTGAAGTAACTACTGTTTCGGGAAAGAGCCGGATTGATAAACTTGAATGCATAGAAGGGAAGTTTAAATCAACCTCCGGAGATACCGAAATTAAGGATGTTATAGCCGAAACAGTCAAATCTGAGGCAATTTCGGGTAAAATAGCACTAAAAATGAGGAATGGCTCTTGTGAGTTGAAAACAACCTCGGGTAATGTTAAGGTAGAATTTGAGGAAGGCTTTAACTTAATTAAAATAAAAAGCGTATCAGGAGATGTAAAACTGGCGCTTCCCGAAAGTAGTCAGTTTTCCCTGAATGTAAAAAGTGTTTCAGGCGATATAAATTATAATGACTTTCCTGTCCAAGCTATTTCCTCCGATGACAGAAGTTTAGTGGGCATTGTGGGAAAAGGTCACAGCAAAGTAGATATTAGTACAACCTCCGGAAATGTATTGATAGGAGAATCATTTTAACCCGCATTACGGGCCGGTGATCATTGCCGGTTTGCTGTCATATGTTGTTTTCTTTAATTTATATAAATTTTTTTATATATGATTGACAAAGAATTAGTAGTTTAGTATGATAATTTTAAACGTTTACGAAAAAAGGGTATTGAAATGTCTGTAACAATAAAAGACATTGCAAAAGTAGCCGGGGTGTCGTACGCAACGGTTTCAAGGGCTTTAAACGATCACCCTGATATAAATGAAAAAACCAAGAAAAAAATTAAAAAAATAGCAAAGCAAATGGGCTATACTCCAAACGCTGTTGCAAGAGGGCTGGTTAAAAAGAATACAAATATGATAGCCCTGTTAATCCCGGACATATCAAATCCGTTTTATCCGGAAGTAGCAAGAGGTGTGGAGGATATTGCCAGGAAGAACGGATATTGTGTTTTTCTGTGCAATACAAACTGGGATGAGCAAAATGAACATAAATATCTTAACATTCTTAAGGAACGCAGGGTGGACGGGATTATTATCGCGCCTGTAACCATAGACACATATCATTATGTTTCCAAAGAAAAGGCCGATGTTCCCGTAGTATACATTGGAAACAGAATAGATGATAGCAGCTCAAGTTTTGTCGTTATCGATGATTTTAAAGCAGGGTATATTGCAACCGAATATCTTGTTAAACTAGGTCACAGAAACATTGCATTTATTGGAGGGCATGACAGAACAACTTCACATCTGGATCGTATCAATGGTTACAAACGTGCACTTACCGAACATAAACTGGAAACAGACATAAATATCATAAAGGATTATAGTTTTAAAAAAGAGAGCGGATACCTGATTTTTCTTGAAATGGTTAAAAACAGAAGAGTTCCAACCGCAATTGTTGCCGAAAATGACATTATTGCTCTTGGGATAATGGAAGCTGCCGAAAAACACGGATATGAGGTGCCGAGAGATATTTCAATAATTGGCATAGATGACATTGAATTTGGATCGCTGTCGAAAATAAACCTTACAACAGTTGCACAGCCCAAATTTGAAATAGGCCAGAAGTCAGCCGGTATACTTCTTGACTTGATTTCTGGAAGCATAGAGTCTAAACAGGTTATATTGGAACCATTTTTAATAGTAAGGGGTACATGTAGCAGGATATAAGCTTGCAATATAGGATTGTGCGCAGTAATCATCCTGATCTGAAATTTAAATTTTTTTGTCTTCTATTGTAAACGTTTGCAATAAAATTATAAAGTAAGGGGGTTTTTATTATGGAAGGTAAAATGAGAGGTGTAACGCTTGTTGCAGACTGGGAACCAAAAGAAGGTTTCAGGTTAGGTCCTAAAGATATCGACAAAAAACAGACATATCTTGGTAGCCAGGTATGGAAAAATCCGAGGATTGAGATTCGCGAGTACGATATTCCAAAGCCAGGGCCGGGTGAAGTATTGGTTCAGGTTAAGGCCTGTGGTATTTGTGGAAGTGATGTGCACATGGCACAGCCCGATGAGGATGGATATATCTATTATCCGGGTTTAACAGGTTTTCCGGCAATTTTGGGCCATGAACTTTCTGGTGTTGTTGTTGAGGCAGGTCCGGGGGCTATCGACAAAGTAACAAACAAGCCGTATAAAGGCGGAGAAATGGTCTGTACCGAAGAAATGCTGTGGTGTGGAAGCTGCCAGCCCTGTGCCGATGGATTCCCAAATCACTGTGAAAGACTGGACGAGATAGGTTTCAACGTAAACGGTGGTTTTGCAAAATACATTGTTCTGCCTGCAAAACTATTATGGAGCCTTGAACCGTTAAAACGAGCATATAAGTCGGAAGAAGATATTTTTCTTGCCGGATCTCTGGTAGAACCTTTTTCAGTAGCGTATAACGCTGTAATTCAGAGAGGTGGAGGGATTAAACCGGGTGACAATGTTGTAATTTGCGGTGGAGGCCCCATTGGAATTGCTGCATGTGCAATTCTGAAGCGCCAGGGTGCTGCAAGGGTAATCCTTTCCGAACCACAGCCAGAAAGAGCTGAACTTGGAAAAGTTATGGGCGCAGATTATATTATTAATCCACTGGAAGAAGATTTCACCGAAAGAGTTCTTGAAATAACCGATGGAATGGGAGCTAAACTGTATCTGGAGGCGACAGGACTGCCTACAGCTGTGTATCCGGGAATTGAAAAAGCAATATGGGAAGGAAGAACACTGGACAGTACAGTAGTTGTTGTTGCCAGAGCAGATGCTAAAATGCCTGTTACAGGCGAAGTACTGCAGGTAAGACGGGCTCAGATAGTAGGAGCCCAGGGTCATTCAGGCGATGGCACATTCCCAAGGGTGATTCAGAGCATTGCTTCGGGAATGGATGTTCTGCCCATGATTACAAAGAAAATTACACTTGACGAAGTACCTGAGAACATTGTTATGCTAAGGACCGACAGAAAAGAATGTAAGATTACCTGTATTATGGATTAATAAAGGGGGATTTAAATGTCTGAAAAGAACAAGAAATGGCTTCTTACAGATAACCCGGCAATTATATTTGAAGATAATACTGTTGGAAGGCTGAAAAAGCAAATATGGGATGCTTCAAAAGAAGAAATTGATAAAATTCTTGAAGAATACGGGATCCCATCCGAATCTGAGCTGGGGAAAGCCGGCTGCTACATACAGAATACACCAAGACATAAGGTGATAGAAAAAAGAAGAAAGAATGACATTGTGTTTGTGCCCATTGGGTGTACAGAAAACCATGGTTTACATGCCAACAGCGGTCTTGATACCTTTATGGCTACCCAAATACTTGAAGGTGTCAGAAGGTATACCGCCAAAAGAGGTTGTGAAGTAAGTCTGGCTTTTCCACCACTGAATTACGGAGGTCATCCATATCACCATCTTGGTATGCCCGGTACAGTAGTCATGCCCGAAGAAGTTGTAAAAGAAACCCTTATTTATATGATGCTTGGTCTATGGAATGACGGGTTCAGAAAAATTATTATGGTTAATAACCACGGGCACTTATGGATGCTTGAATCAGCAGTACAGGAGTTCATGAAGAGATACCATCTTCCGGGGATCTTCCGGGTGCTTGACTGGCACAGGGCTGTACGTGAATTCTTCTATCCGGTTGACAGAGAAGATAGTATGGAAACCCATTTTGTTCATGCAGACGAAGCTGAAACATCGGTTGCTCTTTTAATGTTTAAGGATATGGTCGATATGTCTGTTGTTCAGGATGCAGAGGGCGAAAGCTTTCTTCCCGACGGGCATTTTGACAGATCGGTGGAACCTTTCAGAAGACCTCACCGCTGGTCTGAAGGTGAGGGCCATGCTGCAATAGAAAGGGCTGCAACACCCGAAGGTGTTGTTGGAAAACCTTCACTGGCAACAGCAGAAAAAGCCAAAAGGCCTATAGCCGCAATACTGAAATACCTGACTTTGGTCCATGACCAGATACTTGAGGCATTTCCTGCCGGAACGGTCCCACCTGTAGAAAAAACAACTCTGCGCACCGAAAAGGAAATGGAACCGTTCCTGAGGGAACCTTTAAGTGAAGGCTGGAAATCTGTTTATGAGTTACCACCAATGGGAGTATTTACCAAGTTATAGTGGCCACTGGTTTTATTCCTTCGTGAGATTCGGATGCTTCACATGAATCTCACGAAGATTTTACATGATTGGTGTTGCAAGTAAAATCTTAACAGGCAGAAGCTTTAATCCTGTCAGGTTATAAACTTTGTTTCACAGCTGTGTAAAAGAATTCAGGAGGAGTTATGATAAAGTATAGTGCTACAATAGCAAGTGGTGGTACAGAATCAATGCCTTACCTCTTTAAAGGTAATATTATAGAATCAATTGAAACCTGTGCAAAAAACGGTTTTGACGCAGTTGAACTACACCTTAGAAAGGCGCAGGATATAGACAGGGTGTTGGTAAAGGAAATCTGTGATAAAAACAGTATTGCGGTATCTACCATCGGAACCGGCATGGGATATACCTTTGATCGGCTTTATCTTACAAATTCCGATGAAAGTAAACGAAAGGATGCGATTGAAAGGCTTAAAGAGCATATAGATCTTGCATCCTTTTTTAAATGTGCTGTCATAATAGGTTCAATGAGAGGCAGATTGCCCGATGCCGGTGAAACAGAATCAGCTTTAAAAAATTACAGGGAATCTTTGATGGCATTGGCCCACTATGCTGAGAAAAGAGATGTGACACTTCTTATAGAACCGGTTAACAGGTATGAAAGTAACTTTCACAATACTTCAATCGAAATGCGGGATTTTCTTAAATCTTTAGGAAGCAGCAAACTAAAAATGCTGCTCGATACATTTCATATGAATATTGAAGAGTTTGGGAAAACAGGCATGTACGACAGTATCAGGGAATGCAGGGAAGTGCTTGGGCATATGCATTTTGCAGACAGCAACAGGAAAAGACCTGGCGCCGGGCACATAGATTTTGCCGGGATATTAAAAACACTAAATGATATAGGTTACGACAAGTACATAGCCTTGGAGTGTTTGCCATGGCCTGAACCGGAACATGCCTCGATTGATGGCCTGAGATATATAAAATCCCTTGGTAACGGAGGTTAACATGTCGAAGAAAAGGTTAAATTTAGGTATAATAGGAGCCGGAAGGATAGGCCGGCTGCACGCAGAGAATATTGTATCCTGTTACAGAAATGTGAAACTGAAATCTGTCTCAGATCTTTATTATGAAAGCCTTGCCGATTGGGCAGGCAGCCTTGGTATTGAAAATATAACAGGGAACTATACGGACATATTAAATGATCCCGGGATTGATGCAGTTTTAATATGCTCTCCAACCGATACCCACGCTCAAATTTCAATTGAAGCCGCAAAAGCCGGTAAGCATATATTCTGTGAAAAACCTGTAGATATGGATCCTGACATAATAAGGGAAGTACTGAATCACGTTGAACAGGCAGGTGTGATTTTCCAGGTGGGTTTTAACAGGCGATTTGACAAAAATTTCAGGAAGGCTTTTAATACTGTAAGGGAGGGGAAGGTTGGGGACATACATATTATTAAGATTACATCAAGAGATCCTGCACCTCCCACCCCCGAGTATATTAAAGTGTCCGGAGGTATTTTTATGGACATGACCATTCATGATTTTGATATGGTGCGATATTTGTCAGGCAGCGAAGTAACTGAAGTGTATGCAACAGGATCTGTAATGATTGACAGGTCAATAGGTGAGTTTGGAGACATAGACACAGCTGCGGTAATATTAAAATTCAGAAATGGGGCTATTGGAATAATAGACAACAGCAGAAAAGCTGTTTATGGCTATGACCAGCGTATAGAGGTGTTTGGATCCAAGGGCTGTGTAACCGTTTCAAATGAAACAGAGTCTTTGGCTGTATTAAGCAATGAAACCGGAGTGTGGGCTGAGAAGCCCAAATACTTCTTCCTTGAAAGGTATAAAGAATCCTTTATTATTGAAATTGGAGAGTTCATTGACAGTATCTTAAATAACAGAAAACCGCCCGTGGACGGTTCGGATGGTCTTAACTCGGTTTTAATCGCAAAAGCAGCGAAAGAATCATTTATGACAGGAAAACCTGTAAAGGTTGAACTGTAAATTTTGAATGCCTGCAAATCGTTGTACATATGGTTTCGCAGGTTTATTTATTGTATCACTGGCCTTGTAAAGGAGTGAGGGTATGAAAAATAAGAAAATTAACGGCGAAGTCCTTAAGTATTTATTTGGGTCATCGGATTTACCTTTTAGCAAAGAATGGGGAAGCAGAATAAAGTCATGGATGATTGAGTTGTTGAACCATTTTTATATTGAGCTTGGAATTATTGAGCTATCGGGCTTTACAACCATGGATTTTTTAACTTATGACGAGGCTGTAAAAAAAACATTCTCTCCAATGCCATCGGGAACAAAATGGGGAGCAAAATGGGAATATGGATGGTTTAAAGGGGCTATAACCCTACCCAATGAGGCCCTTGGCAGGCGTATTGTTGTAAAGGTTGATACGGGTGCTGAAGGCATTGTTTTTGTAAATGGTGAAAATGCGGGTTCAATAGATCATGCCCATGAAGAAATAACTATTACAAAGTCGGGGGTACCGGGAGAAGTATATGACATAGTAATAGAAAGCTACGCAGGCCATGGACCGCGCATTGAAAATATTGGCCCCACCCCGCCGGGCAGAATAGCTATTCCCGAGCCCGGTAAAACACAAGCCATGATAGGCGAGAGTACTTTCGGAATATGGGACGAAGATGCTTTTCAACTGTTTATAGATGTAAGTACTTTGTACAAGGTTTTAATCAGTATAGACAGTAAATCCTTACGTGCCCAGGAATTATCAAAGGCACTTCGTGATTTTACATTGATTGTGGACTTTGAGCAGCCTTATGAAAAAAGAGTTCAAAGTTTCAGATTGTGCAGAGAAAGGTTTAAACCGCTTCTTCAGTGTGTTAACGGAACAACAGCACCCCTTATGTACATTTTCGGTCAATCCCATCTGGATCTTGCATGGCTCTGGACCATAAATGAAACCAAGAGAAAAGCAGGCAGGACGCTCTCAACCCAGTTGGCATTAATGGATGAATATCCCGATTACAAATTCTTTATATCCCAGCCTCCTATATTTACTATAATAAAAAAGCACTACCCGAAATTATATAAACGTATTTTGGAAAAGGTAAGAAATGGCCAGATTATGCCTGAAGGAGGTATGTGGGTTGAAGCCGATACCAACCTGCCTTCGGGTGAAAGCCTGATACGCCAGTTTGTTTACGGCAAGAGATTTTTTAAGGAAGAGTTTGGTATAGACAGTAAGCTTTTATGGCTTCCTGATACCTTTGGATTTTCAGCTGCGCTTCCGCAAATTGCAACAGGTTGCGGGATTAAGTATTTCTCCACTCAAAAGATTGTCAGAAACTATTATGAAGCAGATCCTTTCCCATACAATATATTTATCTGGGAAGGAATTGACGGAACACGGATTCTTTCCCACATACATAAGAAAAACAACTCTCATATTGATCCTGAAATGATAATACAGCGTTGGGAACAGGACAGAAATCAACAGGAAGACATTTCAACTTTTATTTTTCCCTTTGGTTTTGGAGATGGTGGCGGTGGTCCCACAAGATATCATATTGAATATGCGAAGAGACTTAAGGATCTTGAAGGTGTACCAAGAACAAAAATGAGTCACCCAAATGAATTTTTTGAAGACATAGAAAATAATAAGCTGCCTGAAAACAGGTATGTCGGTGAATTATATTTCCAGGCACATAGGGGTACCTATACAACACAGGCAAAAACAAAGAAGGGAAACAGGAAATCCGAATTTGCGTTAAGAGAATGTGAATTTTGGCTGGCAGCAGCAAATAAAATTAAAGGATATGAATATCCATACGATGATCTGGAGTCTTTGTGGGAAACAGTGCTTTTCAACCAGTTCCATGATATTCTTCCGGGAACGTCTATTAAGAGAGTGCACGAAGAAGCTTGTGCAGATTATGAAATGGTATTAAAAAAAGCTAAAGGCCTAAACAGTAAGGCCATATCGGTTATATCAGAAAAAAGCAATAAATTGACTGTTTTTAATTCCCTTTCCTGGGACAGGGAAGAATTTATACCCTTACCGGCGCAGGCTAAATCGGTAAAATCACAGCAGGGTAATATAATGCCCGTTCAAAATATATCCGGAACCTGTTATACAAATGTAAGAGTTCCTGCATGTGGTTGGACAACCATTGAATCCGTAAATGAAACCGTTCAAAGTGAGATCAATGTGAAAGCGGGAGAATATTTCCTTGAAAATGAGGTATTGCGTGTAACATTTAATGAAGCAGGACAAATATGCAGTATTATAGACAAGGAAACAGGTATTGAAGCTGTAAAAGGCTTATGCAATGATTTCAGAATGTACCGGGATATTACTTCCCATTACGATGCATGGGATATAGACAGTATGTATGAGAGCCTTCCTGTTCCTTTGGATAATAATGCCGAAATCCAAGTTTTATATCAGGGTAGCCTCCAGGCTGCAATCCGGGTTCGTAGAAAACTGAATAACTCTGACATGATACAGGAAATAACTTTAAGAAGCAAAAGCAGAAGGGTGGATTTTAAAACAAAGATAGACTGGAGGGAGGACCATAAATTACTAAAGGTGAATTTCTCAACAAATATCCACGCCAATGAAGCCCTTCATGAAATTCAGTTTGGATATGTTAAAAGGCCTAATCATAAATCAAGGCAATATGATGCCGACAGATTTGAAGTATGCAATCATAAATGGACAGCAGTTGCAGAAGGGAAAAGAGGTTTCGCCATATTAAATGATTGTAAATATGGTGTGAATGTATCGGAGGGCAGCATTAACCTTACACTGTTAAAAGCACCCTTAGTACCTGATATGACTGCCGACAGGGGAATACATGAGTTTACATACTCATTTTACTTATGGAACGGAAATTTCCATGACAGTGATGTAATAAGAGAAGCCTACAATTTGAATTCACCTGTTTGTATAATTGAAGGAGATGCAGGTGAAATGCGCCTCTTCAGTGTTGATCAGAGGGATATAATAATAGAAACTGTAAAACTTGCAGAAGACAGGTCGGAAGATATTATTCTGAGACTTTATCAAAGCACAGGAGCTACAACAGTTTGTAATTTAAACACAGTTTTTCCGCTTGAAAAAGCCTGGGAAACAAATATGCTGGAGGAAACAGAAAGAGAAATTGATATTGTCCAAAAATGTATTCAGTTGAATTTCAGACCCTTTGAAATAAAAACTGTAAGGCTTAAAATAAAATCATAAAGTACTTGATTTGTGCCGGCCACCGTGAACTCGGACAGGTTTTCACAGCTTGTCTGAGTTTGGCACGGCATTATTGATTTGATTTAAAATGTTTTTTTGCTTTCTGAAACGGTTGGGTGTGTATCCATATTTGGCTTTATACTGCTGAATAAAGTATGCCGGTGTATTAAACCAACCGGAAATATACCATGTTTGCTGACTGCTTACGGGCAGGGATTGACATTTTTAATGCTGGTTGAGTATCTTATTAGTAGCGGGAAGTGATAACATGGACATGGAACTAGTTAAAAGGTATGCTCCCAATATTTATTTTGATGAAAGAGAGCCTTTTTACCCCATAAAAATAGGCTGCACAATATTTACAGAATCCGGGCCATCACCATCTTTTAGAAGAGAAATCTTGCTTAACACCGAGGACATTAAATATGTTATTGAATATGCAATATATTGGGATTTTGATATTCAGCATTTATTTGAGCTTGAGCATGTATGGGTATATGTGGATCATACCGACCGGATTGCTGATTGTGAAGCAAGTTTTCATGGTAAGTACATAAAGGGTTTATTGAAAGATAGAAGCAATCTTGAGGGTAATACCCATGTAAGGTTATACTCTCAACCGGGAAAACATGCCTTTTCTCCGATTGCACAGCTGTTTGAACTGATACCGGACTTTGAGAAAGTAACTTATGAAAAGGCGGGTAGTGAGGGGTTATTAATTACGTCCATCTTAAAAAACCGATGCAATACGAATGAAAATATCAACAAAATGGTGGGGGATTATCTGAAACAGTTCAGATTCAGACCTTCAATGAAATATAGAAAGTATGAGTTAAGCGATGATATTTTTACCGATTGGGAAACATTATACAATGAAATACCAAGACTAATAGAAGATAAATTAAAAGTAATCATACAAGCATCAGAAAATTCTTCATAAAAAATACCCGGTGCAGTAACCGGGTATTTTTTAATTTTACAGTCTTTTATTTTACTTTAATTGTTATTGCATGATCAAAATTTGTGTAATCGGTCATGTATAGAATGTAACTCATATCATTGGCCGAGTCTTCAGAATATCCGCCCCTTATAAATTCGTGGGAAGCAAACCCGCCCGATATAATAAGCTCATCATTGTCCTTAGTAAAAAGAACCTCACCATCTTTTAATATCATTTGGCCATTCCCTGTTGTTTCGGTTATGAAATTTTCAGAATATAGCTTTCCTCCAACCGGAAGGCTTATTTCTACCCTTACAGGAATCCTGTCTATGCCGTTGGTTTTTATACGCACTTCAATTCCATTCGGAATGTCGGTTACTTCCACAACAATTTCAGTGAAACTGTTTATATATAATTCCCTGCTTTCATTATCCATTTGCCACCAGTCGGAGGTTTCGGGCTTTTCTTTAAAAGGCATGTAATACCAGCCATCGGCTTTAAATTTCATTATATAAGTATTTTCTTTATGTTCAATTTTCTCTGCTATAAAATTTCTGTGCTGAAAGTAACTCACACCAATTTTCATTCCCAGCCTTGTGGCATTGTTCTGAAAGAACAGAAAGTTTTTTTCTTTTTCAATAAGAGAATAGGTTATATTCTGTTTTCTAACCCTGACCAGCCCGGAGTATGGAAAATATTTGCTGTATTCTGTGGGAAACTCCATTTTATTCAATTCTATGTCTGCCATCCAATCATAAAGCATTAACAGATGCAGGCAGTCGATAGAATAATCCCTGTTTTCAACAGCATCAGCAATTATTTTGTGGGCAGCCGCATTGAATTTGTCGGCGCAATTTTTACTTTTCTGCGACATATAGAGAAACTGGTAAAAATACTTTGTTGGATATTCTTTTTTTCCCTTATCCTGTCTTAATGAATTTTCGGTGAATATGCTTCCGTCGGCATCAAACATCAATAGCATCATATTTAGATTACGCTCAACATATTCAAGGAACCTTTTGTCATTCAGTTCCTCACAAAGCATTATCATGGCTGTATTTACAACAGCATTGTAATTCCCGGAGGAGCGCTCCGAATATTCACCGTCATCGGTACAATCAACAGGTTCAACAAAGTATTCATTCATTCTGTTAATGCAACGCTGTGCAATATTTCCATCTTCTATGATATTAGAACATGCCGCAAGACCGGCAGCTATGGCCCAGCGGTGGTTTGGGGTATGGAACCCGCCTGTTATTAACGCATTGGCAGCTGAATAAATAATGTTATATAACTTATTTTTTATTTCTGTTAAGTTCTTTTGCTTGTCGTATTTTTTAATTAAATTATATGTATAGGTTAACCGTTTTATAATGAAGGCGGTGTCGGGTGCACTTTTAAAATTGCAGCTTGCCAAATCAAAACTGCCGTCTTCCCGCTGATACCTGCGCACAAAGTCATATGCAGCAGAAAGTCTTTTTAGAAGCAATTCGTTGTTATAATGTTTACTTTTTGGGTTAAGATAAGCAGCGACGCCTGTACATGCTATATAAACCGTCATTTTTACATCTATAAAGGCACTTTTGATGGAGCCGTAGTCGGGTCTGTCTTCGTTCATTACCTGGTTATCAGTAAAATAATCAATTTTCCTGTCTGCACTTTCAACGATAAATTTGTAATATCTTTTCATATCTGCCACCATCCTCTGGCCGAAATATAATTAATTAATTAAGTTAATAATACCCTTGTTTAACTGGTAAGTCAATATATTTAACAAATATGATTGACATTATTATTAATATGGTATTATATTATTACTTAAGTTAGTTAATTAATTAAAGATATTGGAGGACAGCTTATGGAGGCGCATAAATTTCCGGCACATTTCTTCTTACTTTACATTTTGTTTTATTCGGGCCAGGCAATGTATGGTGTATACTTTAATCTTTATTTATCAAATATCGGGTTTTCAAACACAATGATAGGCTTGCTGACAGCTTTATCGACGCTTTTGTTACTGATGGCCCAGCCTTTCTGGGGAGTTATGAGTGACAGGGCAAAAAAGAAAAATACCATACTTAAACTGTTATTTCTGTTGTCGGGTTTATCAGCACTTCTGTATTACCGTTCAACAGATTATTTATATGTAGTAATAATCAGCCTGATTTTTACAATGTTTTATTCCACTCTTGTCCCGTTGCAGGACAATATAACTTTAGAGTATTTAGCAGGTACAAGATGGGACTTTGGCAAGATAAGAATGGGTGGGACTATAGGCTATGCTATTACTGCCGTAATAGCAGGAATCCTGATAAAGAACCGGTACTCTCATATATTCTGGGTTGTTTCGCTTTCTATGCTGCTTTGTTTTATTCTGATGTTCATCATTCCGCCCGTTCTGGGCTTCAGAACCAGAACAGAAAAGGCTCCGTTCAGTGCCATAATAAAGAATAAAATGTTCATGTGCCTGATTGGATTTAACCTTACATATTCATTGGGTATAAGTTTCTTTTATACTTATTATCCCATTTATTTTGAGTCAATAGGGGGCAGCAGTTCTTTTATAGGAATGCTGATGTTTACCTGTGCAATTGCAGAAGTGCCCTTTTTATTTGTTATAGATAAAATTCTGAAAAAATTTGGTATAATTAAGTTATTGGTTTCAGCAGCAATGGTTTCAAGTTTAAGATGGTTTCTGATGTACTTTTTAACCAACCCGGTACTGATTATAATAATTAATTTATTACACGGTTTCAGTTTTTCAAGTTTTACTTATTGCCTTGTTACGTACATCAATGAAAGTGTACCAAAAAGTTTAAGGGCAACAGGCCAGACTTTTAACGCGATGGTTTCAACATTCTTTTCAAAAGTTGTATTTGGTTTTCTAGGTGGTGTGGCAAGTGACATTTTTGGCATTAACAAAATTATGCTTTTATCTTCAGCAATTACTTTTCTGGCATCAATTATATTTGGATTGCTTTTAAGAAAACTAAAGGAAAACCGAGAAGTGACTACTGCATCCTGATTGGAGAAAAAACAGAGTAATCTCCCTGGTAGTATGATGATTCGGATTTTACAGGTAATAAATAATATTATGGAGGTTGCATAATGGAATCATATGATCCAAATTATATTAAAGCGCAAAACAGGAAGCTTGTATTTGATCTGTTTATGGCAGAAGGAGAACTTTCAAGAGCCGAGATTACAAGAAAAACCACAATGAGTTTTCCCACCGTTCTTAAGGTTGTAAACTTTTTTATATCAAAAAAGCTTGTTTATGAAACCGGAATTAATGTACCGAGCAATGACGGGGCAGGAAGAAAGGGAAGGTTACTGAAGTTTAACCCAAATGCATATGGTGCTGTGGGCATTGTCTTTGAAGGAAAGTATATAAATATGGGCTTTGTAAACTTAAACGGTGAAATAATTGACAGCCTTTCGCTGAATACTGACGAAAATATTAAAGAATTTATGTTTTCACTATTGATCGACAGAATAGAGGAATTAATAAATAACAATAAACATATCCCCTGCCTTGGAGTAGGAATAGGATTACCCAGAGCTGTTAATCCCGGGAAAAAAACCATTATTGAATATACCGATACCATTATAAGAGAAATAAGTTTCGAGGATTATGCCGGTTTTTCTCCTGAAATTTTTCAAGTTCCGCTATTTATAGAAAATGATGTCAAAATTACAAGTATTGGTGAAATGTTCTTAAGAAAAAACTCTGAAATCGGAAGCCTTGTGTATATTTCCCTTGGAAGCGGGCTTGGCTCGGCCATCATTCTTGATGGCAAGGTTCACCGGGGTGTAAATTTCCTTGCAGGAGAGATAGGCTCTTTAATAATAAACAACCCTGATTTGGTGGATTATAAAAATCTTTCAAAGGAAGCAGTAGAGAAAAAAATAAACATAAAAGCCATAAAAGATAAGTTCGGAATTGATATACGTAAGGGTTTAAATGTGTCTGAAGCGCTTAAGCAGGAAATAACCGAGTACATTGCAAACTACCTGGCCATTATAATATATAATTATGTTCATATACTTGATGTAGATGAGTTCGTAATAACGGGAATAATCCCGGAATTTCTAGGTGATGAGTTTTATCAGTACCTGAGGTTTTTTATACGAAAACTGTTGAAAACGGGTATTAAAATAACACCTTCGGTAAACGCTGATGCAGGCGTAATAGGAGCAGGTGTAATGGTTTTTAATAATACCATTATGGATTCGGTATTATCGTAATTATAAAGGAGTGAAAACCCTAAAAAATGGTGTTCATATACCATTGATTAACAGAAGATTTTCCTTTAATATCCTACATAATCCGAAAAATTCTTTATCGCTTCTGTGTTTTCGCTTTAGATAATTTACGGTGTTTTCATTAAGGAGGATATTGTTCATGGGTTATTACTTTCACAACGAGCACGCTGTTTCTGTGAAGACACAGGATATCAATACAGTATTAAAAACCGTTGCAAACCGGTATATTGGCCAGAATCCGCCTTTCGGTGTTTCCTATTATGCATACCAGAAAAACGGAATCAGACAGGATAAGCACTACAGGTTTGTTTTTGATTTTCAGGATCTGTATCCGCTGGCCGGACTGGAAAGCAGTGTATATGCATGGAGTAAACTGTGGAGTGATGAAGATATGACAATGGCCTTTGAGATAAGTTGTTTTGGACCGGTCATAATCTATTGCAACGGAGAGAGGGTATACAAACCCAATGTTTTACTTGAAAGAAGGAGCGATCTTTCTGCAACTTTTTCTGTTCAATTGAAAAAGGGCTGGAACAATTTTGTTTTAAGGTTTATCCGTACCAATACAGGATGTGGAGGCATTTTAGGTGCAATTTCATCGAGAAACCGGCCACAAAGTTTTATTGTTCCGTCGCTTGAAAGGGAAGGGCAGAGAGGATGGTTATATACCCTTCCGCTGAAAGAACCGTTAAATAAACTCCCTGAGCCAGGAATGACCGAAGAAGAAACCGGGCTTTGCTGGTATCCGTTAAGAGACTGGTTACCCGAAGAAGAGACTATGGGTCAGATGAAAAGGATGTATTCTTTAAGGAAAGGCTGCTATGCAATTGCATGGACAAGACTTTTTGCAGAAAAAAACGGTGAATATTCTATAAGAGGTAGCAATACCGGAAATGTTCAGTTCTATATCGATGATAAGTTAATCTACAGTTCTGAAAAATCAGGTGAGTTTGAATTTAAAATTAATTTAAAGTATGGCCATTACAATGTTTTAGTTATAAATCAATGCGGGAATACCGATTGGGGCTTCAAAGCTGACTGTTTCTACGAAAATAAGAGCATTTCATTCATAAATCCCTTAAACGTAAAGGGTACTGATGAAAAATGGATATATGCCGGTCCATTTTCATTACCTGTTAATATTGAGCCCGGAATAATTTATTCGGCTGACAGACCTCTGGACGGTGCAGGGCGCAAAGTATTTTGGAGGCTTGATAAACCTCACACCGTTATAAGACCTTATAACGATAATAAATTATTTGGACACTGGAATTATCCCCTTGGGGTTACGCTGTATGGAATTATCGAAGCGGGAAGATTTACAGGTGACAATTCTCTTATAGAATATGCAGCTAAGCATGTTGAAATATGTACCCGTTTCTTTGAATATGCATTGTGGGAAAGGGACAGGTATGGGGCAGCAAGTATGCATAACCTTCTTTCCACGATAAGCACGCTGGATGACTGCGGTTCGTTCGGTTCTGTAATGCTGGAGGCATCCGGTGAGCTTACCGGTGATGATTATGCCAGGATAGCCGATTATATAGCAGATTTTATTAAAAATAAACTACACAGGCTGCCCGACGGAACATTTTACCGTGTTAATCCCGAACACCTGTTAATGGATGAAACAATCTGGGCCGACGACCTTTATATGAGCGTTCCTTTCCTGTGCAGGTATTATAGGCTGACCGGCAGACAGGAATTTATAGATGATGCTGCAAGGCAATTAATTTTATATCATAAATACCTGTATAGGTCAGATAAGAAAATAATGTCCCATGTTTACGATGTTAAACACAGAAAGGCCACTGAAGTTTCGTGGGGCCGTGGCAATGGCTGGGTTGCATTTTCATATTCAGAACTGTTAAAATTTCTGCCCGAAGAACATGAGCTAAGAGGTGAGCTTCTGAAGAATTTTAACGAACTATGTGAAGGTTACCTTGCCCTTCAGGATGAAAAAGGCTTATGGCACCAGGTTTTAACCGATCACCAATCTTACCCCGAATCATCGTGCACATCAATGTTCGCCTGTGCCTTTGCCCGGGGTGTACGCAATTCATGGCTGGAAAATCATGAAAAATACATCGAAGCGGTATTAAGAGCCTGGAGAGGGCTGTGCAATGAAGCCATAGATAAAGACGGAAATGTATACGGAATCTGCAGGGGGTCTGGCTTTTCCTTTTCTGAAGATTATTATAAAAACGACCTCGGTTGGCTGTTAAACGACACCCATGGTACCGGAATTGTTTTACTGGCAGGTGTAGAATACGGAAAACTTTTAGATTGGCTTAGTAACGGAGGCAAACAGTATGTCTGAAACAAGGGTTAAAATTTACATTGCAGGGGATTCAACAGTACAGAACTGCGCAAGTAATTACAGGCCTCAGGAAGGATGGGGCAGGATGCTTTCACGATATTTTAAAGATCATGTACATGTATACAACTATGCTTTGGGAGGAAGAAGTACCAAAAGCTTTATTGATGAGGGGCTTCTGGAGAAAATACTCAGCCTTATTGAGCCGGGCGATACACTTCTTGTTCAGTTCGGGCACAATGATGAAAAGCTGGAGGGAGTATACGCAGATCCTTTTGGAACTTATCAGGCCTATTTGAAGCGGTATATTGACGGGGCCAGGGAAAAGGGGGCTTTGCCCGTTCTTCTGTCCCCTGTTAACCGCAGGAGGTTTAATCTTTTTGGTGAGTTCTATCCCACCCATGGTGCATATCCCAGGGCTGTTAAAGAACTTTGTGAAGAACTGGATGTCCCTTTTATTGATCTTACCGCATTAAGTGAGGAATACTATAAAAAGCTTGGTGAAGAAGAATCCAAACGGTTATTTCTCTTTTTAAAACCCGGTGAATCAGAAAACTATCCTGATGGCTCTGAAGATAACACACATTTTAATGAAACCGGTGCTTACCAAATTGCGGGGCTTGTGGTTCAGGGAATGAAGCAGATAAACTTACCCTTAATAAGGCATTTAAAGTAACAGGAATCTGTTTCTCACAGCAGATGGCAGGTCAAAATCCCCCCGCTTCACTAATTTTACAGTTGTTTAACAAAAATGAACTCCTGGTTTAAATAAAGAATAATTTCAATAAGATGAAGAAAGGTGGATGCTTAATGTCAGTAAATGTTGAAATGCTTGAGCTTGCTGATAAGGTTGTTGGTATGCTTATAAATAACGAGGAAAGGGAAGGGTTGTATGATCACCTGCATATGGATAACTGGGAGTGGCCTACCGGTGTAGCCCTTTACAGCATGTTCAAGGTATACAAAAGAACAGGCGATAAAAAGTATCTTGACTACCTGGTTAACTGGTATGATATACAACTTTCAAAGCCTGCCCCACACAAAAATGTAAATACCGTTTGTCCTGCCCTTACCATGTTATGTCTTTATGAAGAAACAAAAAATGAAAAGTATCTCCCATATATAAATATGTGGGCTGAGTGGGCAATGAATGAAATGCCTCGCACGCAGTATGGCGGTATGCAGCATATGACTGTTTTGAACCGCCATTATCAGCAGCTTTGGGCCGATACTCTTTTTATGACTGTTTTGTTCCTTTTAAAAGCAGGAAAAGTATTTGGGAAGGAAGAATATGTAGATGAAGCAAAATACCAGTTTCTGTTCCATATTAAATATCTGCAGGATAAAAAAACCGGCCTGTTCTACCATGGATGGACTTTTGACGGCAAACACAATTTTGCTGAAGCATTCTGGGCAAGGGGAAACAGCTGGTTTACATCGGGCGCTGTAGAATTCCTGGATATATATGGAGTTGATGATGCGGTTTCAAGGCTTATAAAAAATTCATGGATTGATCAGGTAAAAGAGTTGGTTAAATATCAGGGCGAGAATGGTCTGTTTAATACCCTTGTCGATATTGAAGAGACTTATTATGAAACATCTGCAACTGCCGGTATAGCTTATGGAATATTGAAGGGTGTGCGCCTTGGAATAATTGGCGATGAATATTTAGAGTACGGAAGAAAAGCAGCTCACGCTGTTATTTCTAAAATAGATGAAAATGGCATGGTTCAGGGTGTATCCTATGGAACTGGCATGGGTAGGGATTTGGAGCACTACAAAAAAATACCCATTGCTCCCACAGCTTATGGACAGGGTTTAACCTTTTTAATGCTGACTGAGCTTATATAGTAAGTAATTTATTCTGATATATCTGAGGGACGAACCAAAAATATGCGGCATCATAGGATAAATAGAGTCCATATTTTTATAAAAGAAAGGATGCTGCATATGTACGTTTTACCCGGAATGCATAAATTACCGCCGCTGCCATACCCGTATGATGCTTTGGAACCGGTAATCGGCGCTGAGACATTAAAGATACATCACAACAAGCACCACAAAAGTTATGTGGATGGTTTAAACAGGGCCGAATTGTATCTTGTAGAGGCACGCAAGACAAATGATATAGAGTATATCAAATACTGGGAAAATGAACTGGCTTTTAATGGTTCAGGACATATCCTTCACAGCCTATACTGGACCATAATGGCACCTGTTGGCAGGGGGGGTCAGCCCGGTCCGAGAACTGTTTACCATGTTAATCAATATTTTGGCAGCTTAGAAGCTATGAAAAACCAGTTCATTCTTGCCAGCGAAAATGTAGAGGGGTCAGGGTGGGGTATTTTAACCTGGCAGCCTACATGGGGAAGGCTGGAGATATTACAGGCAGAAAAACATCAGAATTTAACCGAATGGAGTGGAATTCCCATTCTGGTATGCGATGTCTGGGAGCACGCATATTATCTGGACTACCAGAACAGGCGCTCAGACTATGTAAATTCATGGTGGCAACTGATAAACTGGAATGAGGTGGAAAGAAGACTTATAGATGCTATGAATGGCCGGGTTACACTTGTACAGGACTAAATTATGATATTTTGTTTTCTTGTATACTTGCTAGTTTATAACCGGTAATTTCCGGTCCTGTTTCTCAAACATGAAAAAGCTTGAAAATCCTTTAGTAGTGGTTTTCAAGCTTCATTAATTTAATGAGAAGTGTTATCAGTTGTTCGCAGGCAGAAACCAGGTTCAAAATACCAACAGAAAATAGGTGAAATAATGCAGGCAGGCCTTGTTTTTGTGGGTTACTGAAATGTGCCTGCTAAATAAAAATTTGGGTGCCGCTTAAAACCAGTTTAAATAGTTTAACCTTAAAATTTCCCATCAGTTGAGTAATACGATAAATACATAATGTTAAAACTTATAAAATAACTGTTAATCACGTGAGTTGAGAACTAAATGGTCTATTACATTTAATTAAAACATAAGCTGATATTAATTAAATTGTTAAGCAGATAAATTGACATATTTAACAATATCAATTACAATAAATTTATAAAATTTAGTAAAGAATAAACTGAACTCAAGAATGGATTCGGTGACACTTCTTATAGAGGGTCTGCAAGGACAATAATTTTGAATGAATTATTTTGCACTCAGGCAAAAAACACATGCCGGAGGGCATCTGTTTCCCATAACAGGCGGGGAAATAGTTAGTCATTATGCTTCGACAAGAAAAGGATTTTTATTTCAAATCTTTGAAATTACTAAAAATAACATAAATGGGAAGTTTACCTACGGGTATATGTTAGATCATATGAGGTGAATACTATGGAAAGAATTATATTGTCAGAAAACAAAAGATACCTGATGTATGAAAGCCGAAAACCTTTCTTCTGGTTAGGAGATACTGCGTGGCTGTTGTTTCAGAAACTTAGTCCTGATGAAGCAGAGAAGTACATAAAAGACAGGCAGAGTAAGGGTTTTAATGTAATTCAGGCAGTATTAATACATCAGGAAACCAATACAAATGTATATGGTGAACCGGCATTGTATGATGGAAGCATTACTAAAACATTTGTGAACGGGAAACCGGATTTGAAAAATACGAACAGTTACTGGAACCATGTAGACAAAGTTATAGATATGGCCGAAAAAGCGGGTTTATATATGGGGTTACTTCCTGTTTGGGGCAGTATGGTTGAAAACCGGCACTTAAATAAGGATAATGTTGTTGAATACGGAACATGGCTGGCAGAGCATTTTAAAAACAGGAAAAATATAATCTGGATTCTTGGGGGAGACATCAAGGGTGACAAGCACTATGACATATGGAATACTTTAGGAAACACAATAAAATCCATTGACCCGGATTCTTTAATGACATTCCATCCATTTGGAAGAACAAATTCTTCTGATTGGTTTCATAATGCTCCCTGGCTCGACTTTAACATGTTTCAGTCGGGCCACAGACGTTATAATCAAAAAATGAAAGCCGAAGAGGAAGATGATATCAGATTACAGATAGGGCAGGACAACTGGCGCTATGTAGTGAATTATTATCAAAAAACGCCGGTTAAACCTACTTTGGACGGTGAACCCTCTTATGAGAGTATTCCCCAGGGGTTGCACGATACGACACAGCCGTACTGGGATGCAAACGATGTGCGCAGATATGCCTATTGGTCTGTTTTTGCAGGTTCATGCGGACATACTTATGGCCATAATGCAGTGATGCAGATGCATAGACCTGGTGACGGAGAAGGCAGTTATGGAGTGCGTGAATACTGGTATGATGCTTTGGATGCCGAAGGTGCCCGGCAGATGCGTCATTTGAAAGAATTGATGCTGTCAGTTCCTTATTTTGAAAGGATCCCCGATCAGTCTGTAATTGATGGCGATGCAGGGGAAAAATATGAGCGTTTGCTGGCAACAAGAGGATTAAGTTACATTTTTGTTTATACCTTTACCGGAAGAAGTATTCGTTTAAAGATGGGAAAAATAACAGGGGACAAGGTATGTGCCAGGTGGTTTGATCCTAAAACCGGTAAAATACAAAAGGCAGGAGAATATGATAATAAAGGAGTACTGGAATTTACGCCACCTGAAAACAAGGATTCCTGGCCCGATTATGTATTAATCATTACAGATAGTGAAAAAGATTACTTTGCATAAATGAGGCTTTATTTATTAGGTTCTTGGGTCAATGTATGGGGAGATTTGAAAAATGAGAGACAGAAAAGTGTTTATAACAAAACGGATTTTTTTCAGATTTCTATTACAGTTTGTTGCTTTCCTGTTGTTTCCAATTATTTTTGCATCAAACCTTTATTTATCATCTGCGCAACAGGCAAAGCAGAGTTGCATTGACTCAAGCCTTATTTCCCTGAGGCATGTTAGAAATGAATTTGATAATTATGTAAATGCGCTGGACCAGATAGCAACTCAATTAATGTTTGAGCCAAAGCTTGATAAAATAGCAACCATTTCAAAACCCGAATATGGAAGCCGTCAGGTTCACTATATACAGGAATTTGGAGAATCATTGAAGGCTAAGATGAGCTCTTCCAAGCATATAGATTCAAATTTTATATTGCTGCTGAAAGATGTTTCGGCTGCGTATTATAGAGAAAATGCGGTATTTAATCTTGAGTTTTTTTATGACAAATTTTTAAATTATAATAATTATACATATCAGGAATGGTCTGATATTATTTTTCAAAGCAGTCGTCCGTTTTTCCTTCCCGAAAGTCAGATTCTTTACGATGGAGTAAATATATCGGCCATGACCTATGTTTTTCCTATAACAGCAGGTTATACCGGCAATAAAACCGTGCTTTTCTTTATTAACAGTGCGAAACTGGAGGAGTTTTGCAAAGGAACTGACTCAAACATGAACCGTAATTTATTCATATCGGGTTCTGACGGAGAGATGCTGTTCAAAATGGTCAGCTCAGATATTGAATTTGATTCTCTTAACATCACATCCAGAATAGATGGCGGCCAGGTTGAAGGTTTTTACTTTGATACCGTGGAAAACGAAAAATATATGATTGTGTATGCACGTTCCCAGTTCAAGGATATAATTTTTACAGAAGTTATTCCCCAATCGGTTGCAATGAATAAAGTTAATAATATAAGGAAAATGACCTGGTATATGGTGATTGCATATTTTATTATCGGGATAATAAGTGCTGTTTCTTTTGCCCAACGCAACAGTAAGCCTGTAAATGAGGTAGTTAATAAACTGATGCCTTTTCTGCAAAAGTTAAATAATACATCTGACGAAACACATTCAAATGAACTTGATTATATAAGAACAGGCGTGGATTATTTGAAAAATACGGTTCAGCAGACTTACGACGAACTTAAAGATATCTTTTTAGACCGGCTTTTCAATGGTAGTTTTAACAATCTGGAGGATATGAAGCAAGCTGGCGAAAAATTAAACTTAAATATGAATGGTTCATATTATTGTGTTGCTGTAATGGAACTGTTTTTTTCAAATAGTGAAGATGAGGATACACAGAAAGAAATTATTCAAAACACATACGAACAACTTTTACAGAATTTGCCTGAATTTGTTTTTGGGAGGGTATTAAGAAAATATAAAATCAGTTTGTTGTTTATGCTTAAAGAAAATGATAAAAATTCATTAGACGGTATTATGAATTTTCTGTTGAAAACCAAGTCTGCAATACGGCAATGGGAAGAAATTGATGCTGCTGCCGGTGTCGGACGAGTAGTTTCAACTATAACAGATATTCAGTTCTCTTATGAACAGGCACTTTTTACTTTAAACAATGCAGCAAAAGAAAACCAGAAAGTTTTACAATATGATGATTTACCCAGCTCAAGCCTGGAAAATATTTTCTACTATCCCATAGAAATGGAACATAAACTTATCAATTCCACCAAAGCAGGAGATCGGGAAAATGTTCGTTTAATTCTTGACACAATATATAAGGAAAACATAATCAAGCGTAAGCTTACCCAACGGGTAGGAAATTTATTGATGGGGAACCTCCAGTCCACCTTACTGAAAATTTGTGCTGATTCTTCGGTACCACAGGAATATTCCCAGAAAATAAAGAGGCTAAATATAAACATGCCCCAACCTATAGTTATAGATGAGATTATAAAGATCTTCCTCGAAATTTGTGAAGCATACTCATTGAAAAAAGCTAATCAAAAGGTAAACCTGAGTAATAAAATAATTAATTTTGTCAAGGAGCACTATAATGATCCAATGATGGGAGTTCCAATGGTAGCGGGTGAATTTAATTTCTCTGAGTCGTATTTCTCTCAGTTTTTTAAAGAGTGCACCGGTCAGAATTTCAGTGTATACCTTGAAAAATACCGGATTGAAAAAGCAAAAGAGCTTATTTGCGAAGACAAGTATGATTTAGAGAGAATCGCAATAATGGTTGGATATAACAGCAGCAATACATTCCGGCGTGCCTTCAAACGCTTGGAAGGGGTATCTCCTTCTACTTATAAGCAAAGTATATTCTACAAAAAAGCGTTGGAGTGAAAAGCTAACAAAGTAAATAAACACCAGAAATCTATTGATTTGCACTTCGAAAAATGAATTGCACGGTGAAATTCCACAAAAATATAAGAATTTTCACGGTTATATTTAGATGAAAGTTGAATTAATATTTGCAGCCTGTCTATAATGGCATTGCTGAACGATATGCTTTCGCATACTGTTTGGCTCGGAAAATTACCGACACAATTATTATTGTTAAGGAGGATTTGTATGAAAAAAACTCTAATCACTATTCTGACCGTGTTGCTGATAGCTGCCATGCTAACAGGCTGCGGACAGACATCCGGAGGTTCAACACCTGCAACTCCGGCTCCGGCTTCAAGCCAGGGAACTCAATCAACAGGTGATAGCGACAGTATTTACAATCCGGTAGGTACATACCCGATTGTAAAGGAAAGAATCAAACTTACAATTCTTGCACCGGCAGATGGTGAGTATGACAGAAATGAAAACTTATTTACCAAGGAACTCGAAGAAAAAATGAATATTGATATCGAGTTTACAGTTGCACAGCCAGGTGCTTTTAAAGAAAAAATGAACTTAATGTTTGCATCGGGTGACTTAACAGATATTGTTGCAACAGGTGCAGGCGGTACCGACAGAATGGACAAGGCCACAGAAGCACTATTGGGTTCTCAGGGATTAATTATCCCGTTGAATGAATACTTTGATACTGTATCAATTGGTTATAAAGAGGCTTTTGAACAGCTGCCCGGTCTGCGTGAGTTTATTACTACTCCTGACGGTAATATTTACTCGTTGCCTAACGTAGATGGAAGTTTACATGTTCAGTATACAAATAAATTGTGGATTAACACTGTTTGGCTGGATAATCTTGGGCTTGACATGCCAACAACAACCGAAGAGTTTTATCAGGTGCTGAAGGCCTTCAAAGAGATGGATGCAAATGGCAATGGTGATCCGAATGATGAAATACCATTGTCTTCAGTTAAATCCGGAACTGGAGTTCAATTTGACGGCTTCCTTATGAATCCGTTCATATTGACACCTCATCCCGAAAGAATGTGGGTTGATAACGGTAAGGTTATCTATAGTCCAATTGAAGAAGGATACAGGGAAGGTCTTGCTTACCTGCATAGATTATATAAGGAAGGGTTAATCTATCCCGAATCATTCACACAGGACATGAAAGCTCAGGTAAATCTTAATGAAAATGGTGACGTACCTGTTATCGGTGCTTTCCTGGCATTGCGCCCGGGATATGCTAATGATTTGAGCACATTACCAAACAGTAAAAAGTGGGAGCAATATCAATCATTACCACCGCTGAAGGGACCTGATGGAGAAGCTATAGCTGCATGGAATCCGTATGCAATGTATCAGACGGGTATTGCGTCCATAACAAAAGACTGTAAATATCCGGAAGCTGCATTCAGGCTCATTGACTACATTGCTACACCGGAAGGCACATTGCGTACTGCAGAGGGTATAGAGGGTAATGGCTGGAGAAAAGCAACTGCTGACGAAAAAGGTATGGATGGGCGTCCCGCAGTATTTACTCAGATTACCGAAGGAAAAATAGAAAACTCCGGATGGGGTCAGCTCTGCGGTCTTGTAAGAACTCCTGATTTTGTTCTTTCATACGCTTATCCGCAGGATCCTTATGCAGATGATGTTGTACCTTTGATAGGAAGGCAGATTGTTCTCTACAAGGGTTCACTTGAACATGAAAAAGTTGCACAGCCTTTAGAATCAGTACTTCCCGAGCTTTATTACTCTCAGGAGCAAATTGATGAACTGGCGCTGTTGAAAACAACAATTAACGATTATGTTAATTCTTCGGTAGTACGTTTTATTACCGGTGATCTTGATGTTGAAAAGGATTGGGAAAGCTATCTGAAACAAATGAAGGATCTTGGCGTTGAGCGTTACATTGAAATAGTACAGTCGGCATACGACGTAAGCAGCTTTAAGAAATAATGATGATTATCATTTAGCTGTTGAAAAATATCTTCATTTGAAAATAGTGGACAGATACAAAACTCACTGTTACAGATTGAGTCCACTTTGAAGTGGACTCAATCTGTATATTTAACAAACGAAGTATAACAGGTGATATACCATTTAATTTGAACCAGATAATTTAGGGAGGGCCTCATTTTGAAGTTTAGGAAGGCAGAACTAAAAAAAGATGTGAATCGTATAAGGAAAGGTATAATCAGACACTGGCAGCTGTATCTTCTTGTATTGGCGCCAATCACATATTTGGTTATTTTTAAGTACATTCCGTTGATCGGATCGGTTATAGCCTTTAAGGATTATAGCTTTGTTAAAGGGGTTTTTGGCAGCGATTGGGTGGGATTAAAGCATTTTATAAGATTTTTCAAATCTCCCCAGTTCAAAACCTTAATGCTTAATACTATAGGATTATCGTTATATCAAATTATAGCAGGAGTCGCTCCACCAATTCTGTTAGCGATTGCGTTAAACTATGTACGAAGCAAAATATTTGGGAAAACCGTTCAAATGGTAACGTATATGCCATATTTTATTTCAACGGTTTTAGTAGTGGGAATCCTGTCACAGATCCTGTCGTTGGGCGGGCCTGTAAACCAGATTATTAAAGCTATGGGAGTAGAGCCTGTTCATTTCATGGGCGACCCGAAGCTATTCAGAACTATTTATGTATTTTCTGGTATCTGGCAAAATAACGGATATAATGCTGTTATTTATTTGGCAGCATTGGCTGCAATAAGCCCGGAACTGTATGAAGCAGCTATAATTGACGGTGCATCCATCTGGAAAAGGATATACTACATTGACATTCCCAGTATACTTCCTACAGCAGTCATATTACTGATTCTTGCCTGTGGAAGAATCCTGTCAATAGGTTATGAAAAGGTTTTGCTTATGCAGAATAATTTGAATTTGCAGACATCTGATATTATATCGACATATGTATACAGAGTGGGGCTAATTTCAATGCAATACAGCTATTCCACTGCCATTGGCTTGTTCCAGTCTGTTGTTTCATTTATACTTCTGGTTTTAGTTAATAAAGTATCAAGATCATTAAATGAAACAAGCTTGTGGTAAGGGGGTATGGACGATGGAAAAAGCAAAAACAAAAAAGAGTTTATCAGATAATTTGTTCTTTATTGTAAACGGACTGTTTTTATTAATTTGTTTTATTGTTGTGGCTTTTCCAATATTGAATGTGGTTAGCCAGTCGGTAAGTTCACCAAAAGCTGTTATCGCCGGAAAGGTATTCCTGTGGCCCGTTGATTTTAACTTAAATGCATATAAACAGATTTTTCAAAACAAACTGTTGATGACAGGATATAAAAATTCCTTTTTGTATACCCTTGTCGGAACATTTTTTAATATAGTAATGACGGTGGCAATTGCATATCCGCTTTCACGCAAGGATTTTATAGGACGTAACGTAATTACAGGAATATTTGTGTTTACAATGATTTTTAATGCTCCATTGATACCAACATATCTGAACATTAAAAATCTTGGACTTTTGGATACATTCTGGGTAATGGTAATACCTGGTGCCATTTCGGTTTACAATATGATTATTGCCAGGACTTTTTTCCAAAACACTATTCCAACAGAGCTGTTTGAAGCATCAGAACTGGACGGGGCAAGTGATATGCAGGTATTAACAAATGTAGTTTTACCTTTATCTAAACCTATATTGGCAGTTCTGGTACTATATTATGCTGTTGGGCACTGGAATGCATATTTTGACGGTATGATTTACCTGAACACCGAAATGAAATTCCCGTTACAGGTTGTTTTGCGTAATATTTTGGCAAGTGTCGAAATGATTGAGCAAATGGTCAGTTCAATAACTGTTCAGGATGCTCAAAGGCTTGCATACGTGGAAGTAATGAAATACGCAATTATTGTTTTTGGAAGTATTCCGGTACTGTTATTATATCCCTTTGTACAGAAATATTTTGTAAAAGGTGTTATGATAGGGTCTGTAAAGGGGTAAAATTCTGTATAATGAATAAATTTAAAAATAAGATTTCATAGTGTTATGGAACTTAAAGTAATAAACTGAGAACAGGATAGGAATATGCACATAAATAATATCATTCGGGGGGATGAAAAATGTCGGTTCATTCAACTAAAGGAGCTTTGGCAGGAGAACGTTATCGGGTTATTGTTTCTACAGATATAGGAGGTAGTGATCCCGACGATTTTCAGTCAATGGTACACTACCTGCTTTATTCCGACGTATTCGATACAGAAAGTCTGATTTCTTCACCATGGGGTGCGGGTACAGTACAGGATATTCTGGAAGTAATCGATCAGTATGAAATTGATTACCCTAAATTACGCTCTCATTCTTCGGGTTATCCAACCCCTGAATATCTGCGCTCCATTACAAAACAGGGTGTCATTGATACGGCTCCATTCAAAGGATACAGTAAAGCAACAGAAGGATCGGACTGGATTATAAAATGTGCCAGAAAAGATGATCCACGCCCTTTGTACATACTGATTTGGGGGTTGCTGGAGGATCTCGCTCAAGCTCTTCATGATGCACCGGATATCAAAGATAAACTGAGGGTTTATTATATCGCCGGTCCAAATAAAAAATGGGGTTTGAATGCTTACGAATATATTCGTGAAAACTTTCCCGATTTATGGATTATTGAAAACAATTCAACGTACAGAGGTTGGTTTGTTGGTGGAAATCAGGAACAGGACTTGGGTAATAAAACCTTCGTAACTAACCATGTCTCAGGACATGGAGCGTTGGGGAATTATTTTGCGAAGCATCTGGATGGAGTTATTAAAATGGGCGATACACCTTCGGTTGCGTATCTGCTGAAGGGGACTCCCGAATGTCCCGAGAAACAGTCATGGGGCGGATCCTTTGTTAAAGTTGGAAACCGGCCAAAATCCGTATACCGGGGGCTTACCGATCAAAAAGACACAGTAGAGGTATTTGGTGTACTCGAACTGATTTTAAACGGTCCGCATATTGAAAAGAGTCCGGATGAACCTGCTTTTTCCTTGATTGTCCAGGAACAGGAGTTTTATGGTTACTACTGCGGGAATGGAGAGTACAGGGTTCGTTATATGCCAAAAACAACAGGATTATGGAGTTATACGACGAAAAGTGATATCCCTGAATTGAATGGACTGTCGGGTATGTTCACCTGCATAGAAGAAACAGAGGAAGGACGAAAAGGTGATGAGAACCGTTATCCAAACTGGTGGTCCGACATTATTGATGCAAAGTATGCGGAATACGAGCACAAGGGTGCAAAAACTGTGAGTACATGGCGGGAGGAGTTTTTACGTGATTTTCAGGTCAGGTTGGATCGGTGCTTATAGTTGCCGGCCATAAGGTATCACGAATGTCACATAGAAACGGGGAAAGCACCATATATATACACAACCTCTGAATTTGGGAAATTTACAGTTTTTTATTATATTAAAACTTAGTTTAAGATTTTAAGCAACGGAGATTCCACGTAAAATGAGTAATATCATTTTAATATTAAATTCAAGTGGAATCTTTTCATTTTCAACATAAACCGGCAATAATGGGCAACGCCTTGTTTACAGCCAAAAACGAGCAATTGTATCCAAGCATTGGCAGACAACTAAAATAATATTTAAATCAATTAAAAAACTTAAGTAGATTTATTGACATATTTTATAAATAATTATATAATTTATTTATATTTATTAGTTAAATTATAAAATATCTGTTATTGAGGGGGGTATGGAAATTGAGTTCAACTGTAGAAAAATGGGGAATTTTTGAGCTACAACTGAGTACAAAAAGGAACTATGCTAATCCGTTTACAGATGTTAAACTGAAAGCCTGTTTTTATAATTCAAACCATAAAAAAGTTGTATATGGTTTTTATGATGGAGATGGAATTTACAAGATTCGTTTTATGCCCGAGCTTGAAGGTGAGTACAAATATACTGTCTATTCAAATGATCCGGACATGAATAATATTTCAGGAGTATTTTCAGTTACTCCGCCTTCAGAAAATAACCACGGGCCTGTTAAAGTGACAGGCGAACATTTTACATATGCAGATGGCACACCGTTTTTTGTTATGGGAACAACTGCATATGTTTGGCATCACCGACCGGCAGAAATACGGGAAAGGACATTACGCAGCTTTTCAAAGTATGGTTTTAATAAAATAAGAATGCTTTTTTTTCCAAAACATTACACAGGTAAATTTAATGCAGTGGATGTAAGTTATGAACCCCCTTGTTACCCATTTGAAGGAGAACCGAAAAATTTTGATTTTACTCGTCCGAATCCCGAGTATTTCCGTTTATTTGAAGAAAGAGTTAAAGAATTAGGTGAGCTTGGAATAGAGGCAGATGTGATTCTGTTTCATCCATATGATTTTGGCCACTGGGATATTGATGTTAAAATGGACGAAGAAGATGCGCTTCTTTATCTCAGATATATCATAAACAGGTTGTCAGCATTTCGTAATGTCTGGTGGAGTCTTGCAAATGAGTATGATATAGGCTATGACGAAGATAACCCGGACAGGTTTATACTAAGTAAGACTCGCAGAAATTGGGATGTAATTGGTGAATATATAAAAGCAAATGATCCGTATGGTCATCCCAGATCATGTCATAATATTTCTTATGGATGGATATACCCCGATCGTCCATGGATGACCCATGTGTCTTATCAGCATCCTGATACTTACACCCTGATGCTGGAACTTAAAAGAGATTATAAAAAACCCGTTATTAATGATGAATATCAATATGAAGGTAATCTTCCTGACAGTTGGGGCAATTCGTCAGCTGAATTAACTGTATTGCGCCATTGGCTTTCTGTTATGGCAGGAGGGTATGCCAGCCACGGTGAAGCTTTCATAATAGACCGAAATAACCGCGACATATTCTGGTCTTATGGTGGAGATATGGTTGGAGGCAGTGCACCCTGTCTGAAATTTATGAAGGAAATTGTAATGTCTTGTCCATGGCATGAAATGGAAAGAGATTATGTAAATACTGACGGTCATAATTATTTTTCCCTGTCTAAAGGAAATGAGTTTTATTTACTGTTTTTCAAGAATGGAATGAAAAATAAAAATTTGTGGATTGGTTCAAAAGAAGACCCTCAGGCTGATTATATATACGATGCAGTCTTTTATGATGTAAAAAACTGTAAGGTTATAAAATCGTGCAGAATAAATACAAATACCGATACGATTGAAATTACCGACTGGACAGCAGTTACGCTTAAGCTTGTTAAATGATACTTTATGAAGATTGGTGCAAAATTCCAATTTATACTTGTCATTTTTTGTAGGGGGGCAAATATTTTAATGGAGGGGAAATATGAATACTTGTAAACACCTTATAAAAAAAGCAGCACAGATTCGCAGAGATATAGTGGACATAGTTTACCGGTCAAGTGCCGGACATATAGGAGGTTCACTTTCTGAAACTGATATTCTTGTTGCACTTTACTATAAAGTAATGAATATTGATCCTGAAAATCCCGAGTGGCCTGAGAGGGACAGATTTATACTAAGCAAGGGACATTCAATTGATGCTTATTATTGTGTGCTTGCAGACAGAGGTTTTTTTGATAAGAAAGAACTTCTGACATACTCTCAATTTGGGTCAAAATTTATTGGTCATCCGAACAGGCAGGTACCGGGGGTGGAAATGAACACCGGAGCATTAGGGCACGGGTTATCAATTGGGGTTGGAATGGCTCTTGCAGCCAAAATGGATAAAAAGGATTACCGGGTGTTTGTTTTAATGGGAGACGGAGAATTGGCTGAAGGTTCTGTATGGGAGGCAGCGATGGCTGCATCCAATTACAAGCTGGATAATCTTGTGGCTATTATAGACCGGAATGGCTTGCAGATAAGTGGAAAAACAGAAGAGGTAATGGCTATTGAACCTTTGGAGGAAAAATGGAAAAGCTTTGGATGGAATGTTTCTGTGATAGATGGTCATGATATTCCTTCAATTTGCAGTGCTCTTTCGGAAGACAAAAAAGTGCTGAACGTACCTTCCCTGATAATAGCTGAAACAATAAAGGGAAAAGGAGTATCCTTTATGGAAAATGAGCCCGGGTGGCACCATGGGGTTATGAGTCCCGATGAATATAAAAGGGCCTGTGAAGAACTGGACAAAATGCTGGAGGTGCTTTCATGAATACAATACATAACAGGCAGGTTGTTTGTGAAACTCTTATGGAAATTGCAAAAGAAGATAGGGATATAGTAGTATTGTGCAGTGATTCAAGAGGGTCTGCTTCAATGAAACCTTTTGCAGAAAAGTATCCCGAACAGTTTATTGAAACAGGAATAGCTGAACAGAATATTGTTGGGATTGCAGCAGGCCTTGCCGCATCCGGAAAGAAACCGTTTATAGCTTCACCGGCCTGTTTTTTGACTACCAGATCTGCAGAACAGATAAAAGTGGATGTATCTTACTCAAACACAAATGTAAAGCTTCTTGGAATAAGTGCCGGAATCAGTTATGGTGCTCTTGGAATGTCTCACCATTCACTTCAGGATATAGCCCTGTTGAGAGCAATTCCTAATATTTTGATTGTGGTCCCTGCAGACAGATTTGAAGCTCGGCTTGTAACTGAAGCGATTGTCGGTTACAACGGTCCGGCCTATATGCGCATAGGGCGAAATCCTGTAGAAGATGTTTACACATCCGGTAATTACGAGTTTCAGCTTGGTAAGGCAATTACCCTTAGAGATGGTGATTCTCTTTCCATAATAACTTTTGGAGAAACAGTAAAAATTGCACTGGATGCTGCAGAATTGATGTCTAACCAAGGTATAAACTGCAGGGTAATAAATATGCACACCATCAAACCCATTGATAAGGAGTGCATTATTAAGGCTGCAAAAGAAACGGGTGCCATAATAACAATTGAAGAACACAGCATTTTAAGTGGTTTTGGTGCAGCAGTTGCAGAAGTGGTTGTCCAGAATTATCCTGTACCAATGAAAATAATGGGTATACCAGATGAGCCTGCAATACCTGGTAAATCAAAGGAAGTGTTTGCCCATTATGGAATTAGCCCCGAGAATTTGTGCCTGGAAGCTGAAAAATTAATAAATAAGAAAAGAAATGGCTGGTGAAACAAAATGGCGGAAAAGTACATTCTTGCTATAGATCAGTCCACATCCGGAACAAAAGCTATATTATTTACCAGGGATTGCACCGTACATCACCGGGTTACAATTGCTCATACCCAGCATTATCCAAAATCTGAATGGGTTGAGCATGATCCTGAAGAAATAAATCAGAATATAAAGATGGCTATATCAAAAGTTATGCAAGAAGGAGATGCATCCTGGAGTGAAATAGCTTCTATAGCAGTTACAAATCAGAGAGAAACAGGAATGGTCTGGGACAGTGCAACAGGAAAGCCTGTTTATAATGCTGTTGTTTGGCAATGTCCCAGGGCAAAGGAACAATGTGATTTATTAGCACAGGAATCTGAAATTACCGAATATATACATAAAAAGACGGGTCTTCATCTCTCGCCGTATTTTACTGCACCTAAAATTCAATGGATTTTAAATAATGTACCGGGTACGAAAGAGAAAGCCTTATCAGGCGGTTTAAAGTTTGGTACGATGGATTCCTGGGTTATATGGAATCTTACCGGCGGAAAAGTACATGCGACTGATTTTTCCAATGCCAGCAGAACACTTCTGATGGACTTAGAGGAACTTAAGTGGGATCAGAAATTATTGGATATCTTTGAAATTCCGCATCAAATGATGCCCGAAATAAAGCCTTCGGACAGCATATTTGGATTTACCGAAGGAGACTCTGTTATTCCAAAAGGCATACCAATAAGCGGTGTAATGGGTGATTCCCATGCTGCTCTTTTCGGGCAAAACTGTTTTAGCATTGGGATGACAAAAGCTACTTACGGAACAGGTTCATCAGTAATGATGAATATAGGTGAAAAACCTGTATATTCCGACAGCGGGATTGTTACGTCTGTTGGCTGGATAACTTCTACCAATAAGGTATATGTCCTTGAAGGAAATGTTAATTGCAGTGGAAAAACCATAGAATGGCTTGTTGACGCAGGGTTTATTCCAAATCCGAAGGAATCAGGAAAGATTGCCTCAAAAATGAGTGATAATGGCGGAGTGTATTTTGTCCCTGCTTTTACAGGCCTTGGAGCTCCATATTGGGACAATTCGGCAAAAGCAATTGTTACCGGTCTTACATTAGGAGCAAAAATAGAAAATATCGTTCGGGCTGCAGAGGAATCAATTGTATTTCAGATCACTGATATTTTAGATTTAATGCAAAGCGATTCAGGTATTAATCTTAAAGAATTGCGGGTTGATGGCGGCGCAACAGGAGATTCGTTCCTGATGCAATTCCAGTCAGACATTGCAAATACAAAGGTAATAGTTCCCAAAGTCGAAGAATTGTCGGCGTTGGGTAGTGCAAACATGGCAGGGCTTGCAACAGGATTTTGGAAATGCAGAAGCGAATTGGAACAAAAGCGTTCGGTTTTGGCAGAATTTGTGCCTCAAATGGAAGAAGAAAAAAGAATAATGCATAAAAAGGGCTGGCATGATGCAATCAAGCGCGCTCTTACTAATAAATAGCTTGAAAGGTGGTTTAATTAATTATGTCTGTATTTGGTGTGATAGTTTCAACAAGAGGTTTTTTCCCAGGCTGGCTTGCACAGGAAGCCAGAAAGCAAATTACAAGAAAACTTGAAAGTCTGGGGCACGAATATGTTATTGTTGATGAAAATTCAATGCCTTATGGTGCGGTACAGACTTATGAACAGGCGAAAGCCTGTGCAGAACTGTTTCAAGAAAACCGTGACAGAATTGAAGGCATAATTGTCATCCTTCCAAATTTCGGAGATGAAATCGGTGTTGTCAATGCAATTTATGAGTCGAAGCTAAATGTGCCCGTCCTTATCCAAGCATGTGACGATGATTTGGAGTTACTTGATGTTGATCACAGACGCGACGCATTTTGCGGTAAATTATCGGTATGTAACAATTTAAGGCAGTATGGTATTCCTTTTACATTAACAAAATTGCATACCTGCAGTATTGAAAGTGATGAGTTTACAGAGGATATAAAACGTTTTGAAAAATTATGCAATACTGTTAATAACTTAAGAAAAGCGCGTATCCTTGCAGTTGGCACAAGGCCTGGGCCATTCCAGACTGTTCGTTTTTCAGAGAAACTTCTTCAGAAGTATGGAATATCAGTTTTGGTTGAAGATATAGGAAACGTAATTTCACGGGCAAATGAGATTAACGATCCGACAGAACTTGAGAAGGCAATTCTGGAAATACGGGAGTATGCAAATGTACCCGAAGACACACCAATGGAAAAGGTTGAAAAATTAGCCCGGTTTAAGATAGCCCTTGAGGAAGCTGTTAATAATTATGATGCAGACTGTGCTGCAGTTCAATGCTGGAATGTGCTGCAGAATCAGTTTGGTTGTGCTGCATGTCTGGCTATGAGTATGTTAGGTGATAAGGGTGTACCTCATGCCTGTGAAATGGATGTTATGGGTGCACTTACAATGTATGCGCTCTCATCTGCATCAGGAGCTGCTGCCGGGTATCTGGACTGGAATAACAATTACGGAAATGACAGAAATACCTGTATTAATTTCCATTGTTCAAATTATCCTGCTTCCTTTATGGGATGTAAGCCTTCGGTTGGCGTTCTGGATATACTGGGCACACAGCTTGGCTATGAAAACTGTTTTGGTGCGTGTGTGGGTAAAGTAGAACCCGGACCAATGACATTCTGTAAAATATCTACAGATGATGTCAATGGCAAAATCCGCGCTTATGTCGGGGAAGGAGAGTTTTTAGACAAAGAGGTTAATACCTTTGGCGGTCCGGCAGTGTGCAGCGTACCAAATCTGCAGGAATTAATGCATGTTTTGTGCGAGGAAGGATATGAACACCATGTATCAATGGTTCGCGGGCATGTAGCAGATATTATTGAGGAAGCTTTAACTAAATACCTGGGATGGGAAGTATACAGGCATCGTTAATACTTTAAACTAATAATTAAGTAAGATAGTTTAGTGTTAATTACCAAGTAGAAATAATCCTGGTATTTGTGTCTAAATTATTTATATTTTAAATTAAATTATATTTACTAGTTTAGTCAATGCAATGTTCAAAATGCCCAGTAAAATTGAATTATACAGCGTTTTATTTATTAATATTGACAACTGGGGACTCATATAATATATTATTATTATAGAAATATAAACTTAATATTTTACTAAAGTAACGAATATCTTAAATAAAATTAATGTTTTTTTGAAAACTGCTTATCCATTACAAAAGTTCATTGTATTTTATGATGTCCTGCATTAAAACAGATGTATGTTGGCTATCAATA
>ERZ773359.727-NODE-727-length-47386-cov-13.710317_pt1 | contig 47386 bp, 54 predicted proteins | sample MGYA00374955_ERZ773359 | MGnify/ENA primary metagenome ERZ773359 (study PRJEB29098, sample SAMN04486028) | biogas fermenter metagenome | study: EMG produced TPA metagenomics assembly of the Biogas fermentation microbial communities from Germany - Plant 4 DNA1...
ATATAGAAAAGGATATCATGATCTGTGGCGGTGGCGCTAAAAATGGTGGCCTGGTCAAAGAACTTGAAGGGCTCCTTGGTGAAATCGTGCTGCCCCAAGAAATTGATCCACGGTTTGTAACCGCTATTGGCGCAGCCCTTCTGGCGCGCGACTTGAAGCGCAGGGACGGTTCTCCTGCTCCACAATAGCCCGAAAGGCCCGTGAAGAAAGATAAATCTTCCGGGCCTTTCATTACAATTCACATTTTATACATTAACCTCTGAGTAATTACTATTATTTTTCGCCTGCCATTTTTTCAGCACCCTGAAGACTCCATGCCATCGGGCGACTGCTGAGCCTGGCTGCCAAGATGTGACTGACTAACCCCTGATCCGTGCACTTTTGTCGGAAGATCCTCCCGGGGGAAGGAAAATTTGGAACAAGGCAGAAATATTCCGTATGATTGCAATTTTTTGTAAGGGGTAGATTCGTGGGCAGGCTTTTGGTTTTTATTACCTTTGCCTATGTTCTGGGGATTATTCTGGGGCGCTATTTTTTATCCGTCCGGGAAACCGCCTTTCTTCTCCTTCCGGCCCTGGCCTGGGCTTTGTTCAACCTCGCCCGCAGGGCGGAAAAGCCGGCAGTTGTCATCCCCCTTTTATTGCTTTTTGTCGCCGGTGGAAGCCTGGCCTGCAACCTTTCCCTGCAGAAAGCCGGCGGCAATATCCGCCAGTTTGCCGGAGAACAATGCACCCTCACCGGCATGGTGGAGGATGAGCCGGTCTGGCGTGATGGGGAGGTAGTCTTTCCGCTGCGCGCGGAGCGGATCGTCACAGGGGGAAAAGAGTATCCCGTCCGCGGCTTGGTGCGGATTACGCTTCGCGTTGATACCGGGGGTGCGGCAGGAAGCCGGGGCGGCGGGGAAGAGGGTATTGCCAAGGAGATTTCTTTTCCGCTCTCCTACGGCAGAAAAATATCTTTACAGGGGGTCCTGAATAATCCGGAAGTGCGGCGAAATCCGGGAGGGTTTGACTACCGGGCTTTTCTGGAAACTCAGGGCGTTGCCGCGGTTTTTTACGGTGCGGCACAGGATGCCGCTGACCTGGGGATATCCGGAAATTTGTCGTTTTTGCGGCAGGCAGCATTGCAGGTTAAAGAAAGAATGTCTTCCGTGCTGGAAGCGTTTCTTCCCCGGCGGGAAGGCAGCCTTTTGACGGGCATGCTCTTCGGGGAGCGAAGGGGGCTCGATGCGGCTACTGAACTGTACTTTCGCCGCAGCGGTGTCTCCCATCTGCTGGCTGTTTCCGGTTTGCATACGGGTTTGGTCGCTGCTTTTGTCCTTTTTATCTTGACGAGAATGGGGCTTGGCAACAGGAAGTGGCCTTTTTTTCTTTTAGCCGCTGTTTTCCTTTTTGCTTATGTTTTTCTCACCGGAGTAAAACCTCCGGCACTGCGCGCTTTTTTTATGATCCTTATAGGCCTTCTGGCCTATTGCCTGGACCGGGAAAAGGACCTTCCAACCGCACTGGCCGCGGCCGGTCTTTTTACCCTCTTGTATAATCCGCTCTTACTGTTCAGCGCGGGATTCCAGTTATCCTACGCGGCAACAGCCTCCATCATTACCCTGGCTTCTCCTTGGCAAAAGGGTTTGTTGAGCCTTCTTCAGGCTCCCATGTTTTCATTTTTTCCCTGGCCGCGGCAATTTGCCTCCCTGGCCGCAGTTACCCTCGCCGCACAGCTTGGTGTTTTGCCCCTTGGCGCCTGTTATTTCGGAGAGGTTTCTCTGGTAGCATTTGTGGTCAATATCGCTCTTTTGCCGCTGATGTCCCTGGTGCTGGGCATCGGGCTTTTTGCCGCGCTGCTCGGCCTGCTGCTTCCCGTTGCCGGTTCTTTTCTTGTCCTGGCTGCTTACCCCCTCCTGGCCTTTATGGTTTGGACAACGGAGTTATTGGGGGGATTAAGCTTTGCTGTTCTGGAACTTTTTCCGCCCCGCAACTGGGAGATTACTGCCTATTATGTCCTGCTCTTCAGCCCGGCTGCAAGGGGGTGTTTCATTTCACGGGAGCTTCCCCTGAAGGGTTTATTTAATTCCCGTCCGGCGGTTGTGCTGCTGCTGTTGGCCCTTCTGTTCGTCTGGTGGGGCGGGACGGTCAGCATCCCGGGAAAATTGGAGGTTGTTTTTCTTGATGTGGGACAGGGTGATGCCATCTATATCCGAACACCCCGGGGAAGGCATTTGCTTTTAGATGCAGGGGGAAGGCCGGCCTATGCTGCAGGCAAGTTTGACCCCGGCTCGCGGGTTGTTATTCCTTTTTTACAGCACAGGCGCGTGCGCAAACTGGACGCTGTCATCATTTCTCATCCCCACGAGGACCACTTTGGCGGAGCCGCGGCAGTGCTGGAGAAATTTCCTGCCGGCTTGTTGCTGACCAATTTAACAGTAACGGATTCCGAACAGTATAACGAATTGTTGGAAATGGTCCGGGAAAAAAATATTCCCCGGCAAACGCTTCAGGCCGGGGACAGGATAACTCTGGAGCCCTCCCTTGAGCTCAAGATCTTAAACCCTCCCGAAAAATTATTTTCCGGAAGGGAAAGCGATCTGAACGATAATTCTCTTGTGATGCAGCTTTGTTATCGGGAGGTAAATTTCCTTTTTACCGGAGACGTGGAAGATCGGGCCGTGGAAAAGATGCTGGGCAGCAATGCGGCTCTGCAAAGCCAGATTTTAAAAATGCCCCATCACGGGGGGCACCTGGAAAGCATGCCTTTATTATTAAATAGAGTCAACCCTGCCATGGCCGTAATTTCATCCGGTAAAAATTCTTTCGGGCATCCTCATCCTGCAACGCTCCAGGAGTTAACAAAAAGAGGAACAGAGATCTACAGGACGGATCTGCACGGCGCGGTAATTGTCCGCAGCAACGGATACGGGTGGACCGTTAATACTATGATTCCCGCGGCCATTCCGCCCCCTTCGTCTTCAAAGGCCGAAGGCAAAAGCTTACTGAATATCGATCCTTCTTCCTCTTATTCTTTCGGGCTGAGCTTTGGGAAGGGTAATGGATAGGATCCCGTCTCTGTACTGGGCCTTTGCTTCTTCGGGATTCACTTCCGCGGGAAGCGGGACGGATCGTGAAAAGCTTCCGTAGTACCTTTCCGAGCGGAAGATGTTTTCATCCTTAAATTCGTGGTCTCTCCTAATCTGTCCGGACAGACGGACCAGAGTGTCATCAACGTAGATGTTTAAATCCTCTTTGGCAACGCCTGGGATTTCTGCCTTTAAGACAACATCTTTATCTGTCTGGTAGATATTTACTCTGGGAAGAGTTCCGCCTCCGAATCCTCTCCAGGGCGAACGTTCAAAAAAAAGGCTCATATCCCTGTCCAGTTCCCTAAAAGGGTTCCATTCCATAAGTCCCATTTTGTTTTCACTCCTTGGCAAATAGGTTTTATAACTTTTAAGATCATTTTTTCCTCCAAATAAAAAAATATTCGTAACTGCCGGAGAGGTTAATGTCTAAGTGAAGCAGCGGAACCGTCCCCTTGCTTCACTGGAAAAAAGGATACCCCCCTGCGAAAAAAAAGAAGGAAATTGGCCTGAAAGAGAGAATCTTACATTGTCACCAAGATTAGAAAGATTTGCCTCCTAGATTTCATGGGAGGCTTATAAATTAATGGAGGAAAGTTAAGATGATTATTCCGGAAAAAATAATTAAACGGGATGGCCGGGTCAGACCGTTTGATCAGGAGAGAATTACCAACGCCATATTTAAAGCAGCTCAAGCCGTTGGAGGGGCCGACAAGAAGTTGGCCGAAAAGCTTTCCGATGAAGTTTTGAGCGTAATTTGCGAGCTGTTTCAAGAGACGCTGCCCAGCGTGGAGGAAGTTCAGGACATCGTTGAAAAAGTTCTCATTGAAAATGGACACGCCAAAACTGCCAAAGCATATATCCTGTACCGCAAGCAGCGCGAGGAGCTGAGAAATTTCCAGAATATACTGTTAAACACGGAGAAAATGTTTCAGGAATACTTGGAGGGAGAGGACTGGCGCATTAATGAAAACAGCAATATGAATTATTCCCTTCAGGGGCTGAACAACCACATCATTTCCGCGGTAACATCCCGCTACTGGCTGGAAAAAGTATATCCCGAGGGGATTAAGGAGGCCCATAAACGGGGGGATTTTCATTTGCACGATCTCAGCCTTCTGGCTCCCTATTGCTGTGGCTGGGATGTGGCTGATCTGCTGGAAAACGGTTTTGCCGGTGTTGCCCAGAAAGTTGAGAGCGCTCCCCCCAAGCATTTTCGCACCGCCTTGGGACAGATTGTAAATTTTTTCTATACACTGCAGGGCGAGGCGGCCGGCGCTCAGGCTATGGCAAATTTTGACACTTATCTGGCCCCTTTTATTCGCTATGATGGCATGACTTACCGCGAGGTAAAGCAGGCTATCCAGGAATTTATCTTTAATCTTAATGTACCGACCCGTGTAGGCTTTCAGACACCCTTTGTCAATATCACCCTGGATGTGACGGTTTCACCCGTTCTGGCTTCCCAGCCGGTTATTATCGGCGGCAGGTTTCAGAGAGAAACTTACGGCGAGTTTCAGCATGAGATGGATATGCTGAACCTGGCCTTTTGCGAGGTTATGATGGAAGGGGATGCCCGGGGAAGAATTTTTACCTTTCCCATTCCAACTTACAATATCACGCCGGATTTTGACTGGGACGGGGAAGTTTCCCGTAAAATTCTGGAAATGACGGCTCGCTACGGCATTCCTTATTTTGCTAATTTTATTAATTCCGAGCTTTCTCCGGAGGATGTCCGCAGCATGTGCTGCCGGCTGCGCCTGGACAACCGGGTGCTGAGGAAAAGGGGGGGCGGTCTTTTCGGCGCCAATCCCCTAACCGGATCCATCGGCGTGGTTACCATAAACCTGCCCCGCCTCGGCTATCTGGCCAAAACGGAAGAAGATTTTTTTGCCCGGCTGAAAAAGCTGATGCAGCTGGCCAGAGACAGCCTGCTAATTAAGAGGGATGTCCTTGAAAAGATGACTGACCTGGGGTTGTATCCTTATTCCCGCTATTACCTGCGCCTGGTCAAAGAGCGTTTCGGCTATTACTGGCACAATCATTTCAATACCATTGGACTTGTGGGCATGAACGAAGCGCTTCTCAATTTTAAAGGAAAGGGAATCTATTCCCGTGAGGGGCAGGATTTTGCCGTGAAAGTTCTGGACTTTATGCGGGATACCCTGCTGGAGTTTCAGGAAGAATCCGGGCAGCTTTTTAATCTGGAGGCAACCCCTGCGGAAGGCACAGCCTACAGACTTGCCAGCATGGATAAAGATTTGTACCCGGAGATTATTACCGCAGGTAAGGATGATCCGTATTATACCAACTCCACACAGCTGCCGGCCGGCTTTACCGACGATATTTTTTATGCTCTCGAATTGCAGGAGGAGCTGCAGGCCCGTTATACCGGGGGAACGGTATTCCACGGGTTTTTAGGGGAGAAAATTGAGGATATCGAAACATGCAAAAAACTGCTGCAGGGCATGCTGGGCAAATATCGTCTTCCTTACGTGACCATTACCCCGACTTTCAGCGTTTGTTCAGATCACGGCTATCTTTCCGGGGAACAGTATAGATGTCCTTCCTGCGGAAAAGATACGGAGGTATGGAGCAGGGTAGTCGGTTTTTACCGCCCGGTCCAGAACTGGAACAAGGGAAAGAAGAGCGAATTTAAAGAGCGCAAGGTTTTCCGGATTTTAGCTGAAGTATAAGGCCGGCTTTCACAGTTCTTATCAAAATTCCTGTGAGGAGATGAAATTTCCGGTTATCTGCCAAACCGGATCTTTGCCATGGTTTTTGATGTCCATGTCCACCTTTTTCCGCCGGAGGTAACCAGAAATATTGAAAAATATACATGCCGGGATCCCTTCCTGGCTGAGATTTGTTCCAGCAAAGGCCATAAATTCGCTACGGTTGAAGACTTGCTTGCGGAAATGGATAAATGCGGCGTGGAAAAAACGGCTGTCAGTGGATTTGCTTCTTCTGACCCCGGCCTTTGCCGGGAGATGAACGACTACATCCTGGAGGCCGCCCGGGCTTATCCCCGGAGGCTGATTGCCATGGCTGTCGTTTCACCTCTGGACAGAATGATGGAGCGGGAGCTGGACCGGGCCCTTAAGCGCGGAGCCCGCGGCGTTGGAGAGCTATTTCCCTGGGGGCAGGCCTTTGCCCTGGAGGGAGATGCGGCGAAGAGACTTGCTTTTTATTGCCAGGAAAGAAATTTGCCTCTGCTGCTCCATCTCAACGAAAAAGTCGGCCATCATTATGCCGGCAAAGGCGATATTTCCATCGAAGAAGGGGCTGCTTTTGCTGCAAAATTTCCTTCGTTGCCCCTCATCTTTGCGCACTGGGGGGGCGGGCTTTGTTTTTATGAATTGATGCCCGAGCTGAAAAAACAGCTTCGCAATGTTTATTACGATATTGCCGCAAGCCCGTTCTTATACAGCAGAAATATATACAGGGTTGTCCGGGAAATCGGAATTCTGGATAAAATTCTTCTGGGGAGTGATTATCCCTTAATTTCTCCGGCGCGTTACCTGCGCGAACTGGATGAATCGGGCCTTGCACCCAATGAAATTAGCCGGATCAAGGGAGAAAATGCCGCCCGGCTCTTTTCTTTAAACGATGAATAATTGCACGCAAAGTGCGCTAGGTCCAGGAGTTGACTTGTGTCTGCAATTGTCAATTGTCAGGTTTTTTCAGCTTCCTTTATAAGGGAGCTTTTTTTGAGCGTTTTTTTCATACCATCCGCCTACATGGGAATACTAAAAAACGGGAAGATAAGTCTAGTGATTAGGAAAGGGTGAAAACTGTTGCGCATTTTAATGCTTAGCTGGGAATTTCCGCCCAGAATGGTAGGCGGTCTTGCCCATCATGTTTATGAACTGTCCAGGGCACTGGTCAATGCCGAAGGTTGCCGGGTGGATGTTATCACCGCGGGGGAGGACGGGTACCCCGCAAGGGAAGTAATGGAAGGGATAAACGTGCACAGGGTCCTTCCCTATCATGGAGGTGAAGGAAGGGATTTTATCGATTGGGTGCAGAGATTTAATTTTGCCCTCCTGGAGAAAGGGGCTTTTCTTTTTAACGAAAACCGCGGTTATGATTTGATCCATGCGCATGATTGGCTGGTAGCTTACGGTGCCCGCGCCTTGAAACATATTTATACGACTCCCCTTTTGGCAACAATCCATGCCACGGAATATGGCCGAAACAACGGGTTGCATAACCTCGGACAGAGGAACATCAGCGATATTGAATGGTGGTTGATCTATGAAGCATGGAAGGTCATCTGCTGCAGCAAGTACATGAGAGAGGAACTTAGGAATGTCTTTCAGGCCCCGGAGGACAAACTGGCGGTGATTCCCAATGGAATACGGCCTGATGCTTACAAGGCCGGAGGCGAAGTTGTCCTGGATAAAAGTTTTTATGATCCCCGGGAGAAAAGGATTTTTTATATAGGACGCCTTGTTCCGGAAAAAGGTGTCCAGATTTTACTGGACGCTGCCCCGATTATTCTTGAAAGATTTCCTGAGGTTAAAATACTCATTGCCGGAACGGGTCCCTATGAAGAATACCTTAAGCATAAAACCAGGGAAATGGGGTTGGAAAACAAGGTTGTTTTTTTAGGTTACATCAACGATGCTGCACGCAATGAACTGTACAATTGTGCCTCCGTTGCCGTTTTCCCGAGTTTGTATGAACCCTTCGGGATTGTGGCCCTTGAGGCAATGGTATCAGGGACCCCGGTTGTCGTATCTTCGGTGGGCGGGATGGATGAGATCGTCGAGCATGAAGTTGACGGGCTCAAGTTTTACCCCGGAAACCCCCGCTCCCTGTCCGACCAGATTTGCCGCGTTCTTGAAGACGAGGAATTGGCTGAATCGCTGGCGGATAAAGCTTACCGGAAGGCAATTTTGCAGTATTCCTGGGATAGTATTGCCCGGCAGACTTCAGACCTGTACAAGGAGATCATTAATTCGAACGAAAACCTGAGGTGGCAGCAGAGCACAAAAAAACAAATGGCCGCGACGGCGGAGAGAAAAATGGAGGGCGAGAGGATTCCGTTTCTTATTTAAAATTTAAAGCTGATAAGGGGCGTAAATCCCGGAGCTGCAGGATAAAAGCCCGGGATTTACGCCTAAAAAAGCTTCCGGAAACATCCTTCCGTTTTTCTTCCAAAGAGAGAACTTATCTGATATAATATGATTGTTAATTATATAATCATAAAAGTTTTTTCGATATTTAATTTCTATCCAGCTAACAAGTCATTTTACGAAGTACTTTTTACTTGCCAGCGGGGACAGAGATGAAAAAAATTCCTATAGCCGGACCCGGTTATAAGTATCTTATACCGGTTGCTTTGATGACCTTTCTTGCTTATCATTATAAATGTTTGCCCCTATTTGTTTTCTTTCTTGGATTGACATTATTTATTGCCTTTTTTTTTCGCGATCCGATCAGAAAACCGCCTGACGGAAGCAATTTTATTCTTGCTCCGGCCGACGGGCGGATCGTTAAAATAGAGAAGGTGCATGAAGACCAATTCATAAAAGGTGAAGCAATAAGAATTAGGATTTTTTTGTCCCTTTGGGATGTGCATATCAACCGTTCCCCCTATGGCGGAATAGTTCCTTTTCAGCGGTATATTCCGGGCGGCTATTTGTCCGCTTTTAAAGAGGATGCCCCCTTGCAGAACGAGCGAAATCTCATCGGACTTTTAACGGGAAACGGAAAAATACTCGTTGTTCAAATAGCCGGCAAGGTGGCCAGGAGAATTGTTACCTGGATTAAAACCGGGGATCTGGTTGAGCCGGGGATGCCCATCGGCATGATTAAATTCGGGTCCGGTACTGAACTTTACCTGCCGACGGATGTTATTATTAATGTAAAAGAGGGTGATCGGGTTCGTGGAGGAGAAACTGTTTTGGGGGAATTTCAAAGGGATAAAAAGATTTATTCCTGATTTATTTACTCTGGGAAATCTGGCCCTGGGAGTAGTGGCTTTATTTTATCTGTTGGAGAGCAATTATGATTTATGTATTTCCCTTGTCTTTCTGGCTATGGTCCTCGACGGTTTGGACGGCAAGCTGGCCGTAAGACTAAAAGTCGACAGTGAACGGGGAAAACAGCTCGATTCGTTATGCGACCTGGTTTCTTTCGGAGTAGTTCCTGCAGCAGTATTCTATGCCGTCTTGCTGAAAGATTTTGGAATTTTAGGAATGTCCACAGCGTTTTTATTTCCCCTGGCCGGAGCCTGGCGGCTGGCCAGGTTTAATCTTTTGCCTTCCTCTGAAAAGGGGGATTTTACAGGTCTACCCATTACCATAGCCGGCGGCGCGCTGGTTGCCATAATACTCCAGGGTTTTTTCACCGGCAGCTGGCTTGCCCTTCCTTACTCCTTTTTTCTCTCTTTTTTAATGGTGAGCAAGATCCGCTATCCGGCGATGAAAAGAAAATATAAGGAAGATAGAGAAGGGGGATCTTCTTCGTTTCTTTTATTTTATTTGAGCATCGCGGTTTTTATCATTCTGTTCTTGTTCCGGAGGGAATGGATATTTTTTCTGTTGTCGGCATATATCGGCATTGGTTTTATTTGTGGGCTTTACGGGATGCTCAGGGGTTTAAAAAAGGAGAAAGCGTATTTATTCGCCCCTTGGGGCAGCCGGGGAGATTTTTAAATGACAGGCCGGAAGAATCTTGACAAACATTTTGATTGGTGCTACAATTACTCTGGTTCGATGATAATTAAGAAATGTGCCGTCTTTGAGCGCGTAAATACGTTTTTACAACGCGGGGTGGAGCAGTCAGGTAGCTCGTCGGGCTCATAACCCGGAGGTCACAGGTTCAAATCCTGTCCCCGCAACCAGAAGACATAGGGTTTATCCCTTTAGATATAAAAGATATATATATAAATGATAAATGAATTTTTTTAAATTGTATTTGCCCAAATGTGCCGGGAAGTTGTGAGGAATTATGGCGGCATCGCTCACGTAGCTCAGGAGGCAGAGCGTATCCTTGGTAAGGATAAGGCCACCGGTTCGAATCCGGTCGTGAGCTCCATGGCGGCGTAGCTCAGTTGGTTAGAGCATGCGGTTCATACCCGTAGTGTCCGGGGTTCGAGTCCCTGCGCCGCCACCACATTTACTTCGGGGTTATTTTTTTTTAATATAATCTTTTTTGCAAAAAACGGATGTTTGTATAGCGGTAATTTGGAAAAGGAGGATCTTAAACAATATGGCCAAGAAGAAATTTGAGCGTACCAAGCCGCATGTGAATGTAGGCACCATTGGGCATGTTGACCACGGGAAAACCACTTTAACATCCGCGATAACCTACTGTTTAGCAGCGCAGGGTTATGCGGATCGTATGGACTTTGACTCCATTGACAAAGCTCCTGAGGAGCGCGAGCGGGGCATAACCATTGCCACCGCGCACGTTGAATATGAGACGGATAAGCGTCACTATGCGCACGTTGACTGTCCTGGGCATGCCGACTATGTCAAGAACATGATCACCGGAGCGGCCCAGATGGACGGAGCCATTTTAGTAGTCTCTGCGGCTGACGGTCCCATGCCCCAGACGCGGGAACACATTGTTCTTGCCCGTCAGGTTGGGGTGCCGTACATTGTTGTTTTCCTAAACAAAGCGGATCAAGTTGACGATCCCGAACTATTGGAACTGGTTGAAATGGAAGTACGGGACCTATTAAATACCTATGAATTTCCCGGCGACGATATACCTATAATAACCGGTTCAGCGCTAAAAGCCATGGAATGCGGCTGTGGTGCAAGGGACTGTCCGAACTGCAAAGCGGTCTGGGAGCTGATGGATGCCGTTGACGCCTATGTACCCACGCCTGAGCGCGACAAAGACAAACCCTTCCTGATGCCTGTGGAAGACGTCTTTACCATTACCGGTCGCGGCACAGTTGCCACGGGCCGTGTTGAGCGCGGCGTTATCCGCATGGGCGATGAAGTAGAAATAGTCGGTTTCAGCGACAAGCCCCGCAAAACGGTAGCCACCGGCGTAGAGATGTTCCGCAAGACCTTGGAGGAAGCGGAAGCTGGGGACAACATCGGCGTTCTTTTACGGGGCATTGATCGTGATGAAATAGAGCGTGGCCAGGTTTTGGCCAAACCCGGCAGCATCAAGCCCCACACCAAATTCAAGGCTGAGGTCTACGTTTTGAAAAAAGAAGAAGGTGGCAGGCATACGCCCTTTTTCCAGGGTTACCGGCCGCAGTTTTATTTCCGCACTACCGACGTAACGGGCAACATTACCCTTCCTGAGGGGGTAGAAATGGTCATGCCGGGGGATAACGTCAACATGGAAATAGAACTGATTACCAGCATTGCCACGGAAGAGGGACTGCGCTTCGCCATCCGGGAAGGCGGCCGTACCGTGGGAGCCGGAGTCGTTACCCAAATTATTGAGTAACAAATTAAAGTAGTAAACATTGAAAATGCGAATTTAGACTGTTGTATTTAAATGATATAAAAAGCCGGTGCCAGGTGCCCCGGCTTTTTATGAATCAGCGCGGCGTATGAAAAATCAGTAAAAGGGTATAGTAAATATTTAATTTAGGCAGCTTTTTCCCTATATTGACATTGGCAAAAAACTGTGATACAGTGAAGCTTGCGGCAATTAAGAGGCAAAAGGGGTGCTTTTAATGCGGGTTACAATTACAATGGCCTGTACGGATTGTAAAGAGAGGAATTATACTACTACGAAAAATAAAAAAACTAAAGCAGATAGATTGGAGATTAAAAAGTACTGTCCCCGCTGCGGTGCGCATACCTTGCACAAAGAAACAAAATAAAGCAAGGAGGAGGGGAAAATGGCTGCTTACTTCAAGAAAATTCAGCGTTTTTTGCACGAGTTAAGGGTCGAATTAAAAAAGGTAAACTGGCCCAGCAGGCGTGAATTAACGGTTTTTACCGGAATAGTTATCGCCGTTATCCTGGTGGTGGGCTCGTTTTTTTGGGTTCTTGATACCGGTTTTACGGCGGCATTGAAGCTTATTCTTCGATAAATTGATTGTCTGATCATACAGTGTAAGGAGGAGAAGCGGGAAGCGGACACAAGCTTCCTCCTTATTTATGGGCGAAAAACGGTGGTATGTCATACACACTTATGCAGGCTATGAAAATAAAGTAAAGGCAAACCTGGATAAGCGGGTGGAATCCATGGAGATGCAGGATAAGATTTTTCGAGTTCTGGTCCCCGTGGAGAAAGAGATCGAGACCAAAAACGGCCAGCGAAAGACCGTCATGCGCAAAGTTTTTCCCGGATACGTGCTGGTTGAGATGATCATGGAAGATGATTCCTGGTTTGTTGTCCGCAATACACCCGGAGTAACGGGCTTTGTCGGGCCGGGCTCCAAGCCTGTTCATTTAAGCGAGGAGGAAGTTAGCCATATTCTTAAACAGATGGGTATGGACGGCTCTAAAACGAAAGTGCCTTTTGTCCTCAAAGAACAGGTAAGGGTTATCAGCGGTCCTTTCAGTAATTTTATCGGAGGTATTGAAGAAATCAACCCCGAGAGGGGAAGATTAAAGGTAAGCGTCTCCATGTTCGGCAGGGAAACCCCTGTGGAGCTTACTTTTGACCAGGTTGAAAAGCTATAATTGTTTAGTTTAGAAGAGGGGAGGTGTATCTTTTGGCCAAAGCAAAAAAAATAATCGGTGTGATCAAACTACAAATTCCCGCCGGGAAAGCAACACCCGCTCCTCCTGTCGGACCCGCCCTGGGGCAGCACGGGGTTAATATCATGGCCTTTTGTAAGGAATTTAATGATAAAACTGCCGGTGATGCAGGGCTGATTATTCCGGTGGAACTCACTGTTTATGAAGATCATTCTTTCAGCTTTATAACTAAGACCCCTCCTGCAGCGGTGCTTTTAAAAAAATCATTAAATATTGAAAAGGGGTCCGGAACTCCCAATAAAGTAAAAGTGGCAACGATTTCCCGGGATAAGGTCAAGGAAATTGCCAGACAAAAAATGGAAGATTTGAATACGGTAGATCTGGACGCCGCGGTGAAAATTGTCGAAGGTACTGCCCGCAGCATGGGGATTGTAGTAGAAGGTTAAACTTGAGTGGGAGAAAATTTTTTTTTCGCTAGGACCACGAGGAGGTAAACTTAAATGTCCAGAAAGTCCAAGAAATACCTGGAAGCCAAAAGCAAAGTTGACCGGACCCATCATTACGAGCCGGAAGAAGCAATTTCACTTTTGAAGGAGATCGCCTTTGCTTCCTTTGATGAAACGGTTGAGCTCTCCGTAAAGCTCGGCGTGAACCCCAAACATGCCGACCAGCAGATTAGGGGCGCGGTTGTTTTACCCCATGGAACCGGGAAAGAGCTCAAGGTTATTGTTTTTGCCAAGGGTGAAAAAGCCAAGGAGGCTGAAGATGGCGGCGCTGATATAGTCGGAGTTGAAGACCTGGCAGAGAAAATCCAGGGCGGATGGCTGGAGTTTGATGTGGCGGTGGCTACTCCCGATGTTATGGGCGTGGTAGGGAAACTGGGACGTATCCTCGGACCCAGGGGGCTGATGCCAAACCCGAAAACAGGAACGGTAACTTTTGATATAAGCCGTGCTATTGCGGAAATTAAAGCCGGGAAAGTGGAGTACCGTACGGATAAAGCGGGGAATATCCATGTTCTTATCGGAAAAGTATCATTTTCACCGGAAAAGCTTTTAGAAAACTTCTATACTGTTATTGAGGCCTTGATCAAAGCCAAACCGGCTGCAGCCAAAGGACAGTACTTAAGGAGCATTACCGTAAGTTCCACAATGGGTCCGGGTATTAAAATTAATACCCAGAAAGCAGCCGCCTTGGGCAAGGTGGGGTAAGGAACATTTTTTAAATTTAACTGAATAGTATTCCGTACCGCAGACAGCAGGTGCATTTGCATAATGGTTAGTTCCGCCTGCCGAGGTGAAAGAAAAGGACGGTAATAACGCGTCCTTATGAATTTAGCCTTCTTGTCTTTGCGGGAAGGCCTTTTTAGTTTGAGGCAGCAAAGGGGGTGAAAAATTGGGTAAACGTCTGGAAAAAGAAAAAAAGGTAGCAGAAATCAAAGAAGATCTGAGCAAGGCAAATATTATCGTTTTCACGGATTACAGGGGACTGTCTGTTGCCCAAATGAACAAACTGCGCCGTGCCTTGCAGCAGGAAGGTGGCAAATACAAAGTCGTTAAAAATACCCTGACCAAAATTGCGGCCAGAGAAACCGGGTTAGAACACATTGAAGAATATCTGGAAGGACCTATCGGCATAGCCTACGGTTTTGATGATCCGCTGGCTCCGGTTAAGACTCTGGTTAAATTTGCCAAAGAATACGATAACCTTTCCTTAAAGGGAGGCGTGCTGGAAAATAAAATTCTGGACGAAGCGGGCTTGAAGCGTTTATCGGAGCTGCCGTCCAAGGAAGTTCTGCTGGCAAAAACCCTAGGGTGTTTCCAGGCACCCCTGTCCGGATTGCTTAATGTTTTACAGGGGAATCTCCGCAAACTGGTCTATGTCCTTCAGGCTGTAAAAGAAAAACAAGAAGCGGTAAACGGTTAACCGGTCCGTTTTTTGCCGAAAAGCCGGTAAAAGATCTGTAAAATACATTTTTAGGAGGAAAAATAATGTCCAAAGTACAGGAAGTCCTGGAGATTGTTAAAGGGATGACCGTTCTGGAACTGTCTGAGTTGATTAAAAGCTTTGAGGAAGAATTTGGGGTCAGCGCGGCGGCTCCCGTAGCAATGGCCGCGGTACCGACAGGTGCAGTAGCCGAGGAAGCAGCCCAGGAGGAACAAACCGAGTTTGACGTTATCCTGACCTCTGCCGGGGAGAAAAAGATTCAAGTAGTCAAGGTAGTGCGCGAAATCACCGGTCTCGGATTAAAGGAGTCCAAGGCACTTGTTGACGAAGCCCCCAAACCTGTTAAAGAAAAGATTAGCAAAGAAGAAGCGGAAGCAATTAAAGGCAAACTTGAAGAAGCAGGAGCTTCAGTGGAAATTAAATAACCCGGCATGATCATAAGAGCAGTGGTAATAAAACTCCCTTTACGGGGAGTTTTATATTTACATAATATTTAAGTTTTATATTTACATAATATTTTTGTACAAAATTTGCCTTGACTATAACAGCTCAATGTGATATTATTACAAAATGCGTAATGAAACCAGCTAAATTTTTTAATGACCGAACTTTCGCTTCGAAGAGGGGAAAAGGATGTGCATATTTGCTTATTATTAGGAAAAAATAAGCAAATATGGCCTTTGCTCTTACTTTTTTTTATTCCAGGAGTTTTTATAGTGTTACTTTTATTTGCGGATTGTTTTCCCTGGTAACGAAAAAATCAACGGGGGAGTGATTTTTTTATGTATTTTGAAGTGAAGTCGGGGAAAAGGAAAAGGCGATCTTATTCCCGTATTCACGAGATCTTGGATATTCCTGATCTGATCGAGATGCAAAAAAGTTCGTACAAGTGGTTTCTTGAAGACGGACTAAGGGAGGTTTTTCAAGATATTTCCCCCATTAAAGACTTCACCCAAAACCTGGTACTGGAGTTTATCGACTATACCTTGGGCGAGCCGAAGTATTCCGTTGAAGAATGCAAGGAACGGGATGCGAATTATGCCGTTCCCATGAAGGTGCGCGTACGGTTGGTAAACCGGGAAACCGGAGAGGTAAAAGAGCAGGAAGTATTTATGGGTGACTTCCCCCTGATGACGAAAAACGGCACTTTTATCATTAACGGAGCTGAACGGGTTATTGTCAGCCAGTTGGTCCGCTCTCCGGGTGTATACTTTAACAGCCAGATTTATAACGGCAAGGAACTTTTTAACGCAACGATTATTCCCAACAGGGGGGCTTGGCTGGAATTTGAAGCGGATGTTAATGATGTTCTCTGGGTAAAAGTGGACCGGACACGGAAAATTCCTGTCACTGTCCTTCTCCGGGCCATAGGATACGGCTATACCAACGAATTAATGGAGCTTTTTGATGGAGACAGCCGTATACTGAATACAATGGAAAAAGATCATACGGACTCCCAGGATGATGCCTTGCTGGAGATTTATAAACGCCTTCGGCCCGGCGAACCTTTAAACGTGGATAATGCCCATACTCTCTTTGAATCACTTTTTTTCGATGCCAAAAGATACGATTTTGCCAAGGTCGGACGTTATAAGATTAACAAAAAGCTGTCTTTAAGGAGCAGGGTAATGCACAATACCCTTGCCGAAGACCTGATCAACCCGGATACCGGCGAGTTGCTGGCCCCCAAGGGAGAAGTAATCGACGCCGACCTTTTTAAGCGTATAGAGGAGTGCCGTATCAGCAGGGTAAAGGTTTTAAACAAGGACGGAAAGCCCTGTACCGTAATGAGCAACAACGAGGTAGCGCCTCAGATAAAACATCTTACCAGGGATGATATTATTGCCACAATTGGTTATATATTAAACTTAATGGACGGACTGGGAAACATTGATGACATTGATCACCTAGGAAACAGGCGTCTGCGCTGTGTTGGAGAGCTTCTCCAGAACCAGTTTCGCATCGGGCTTTCCCGGATGGAAAGAGTAGTCAGGGAAAGAATGACCATTCAGGATGTTGAGGCAATTACCCCGCAAGCTTTGATTAATATCAGGCCGGTAATCGCTTCGATCAAGGAGTTTTTTGGCAGCAGCCAGCTTTCCCAGTTTATGGATCAGACCAACCCTCTGGCTGAACTTACTCATAAACGCCGTCTGAGCGCCTTGGGGCCGGGGGGGCTCAGCCGTGAACGGGCCGGTTTTGAAGTCCGGGACGTTCACCATTCCCACTATGGACGCATGTGTCCCATTGAGACGCCGGAGGGACCGAATATCGGTCTTATTGGATCGTTAAGCACGTATGCCCGTATTAATGAGTACGGTTTTATTGAAACACCCTATCGCAAAGTGGATAAAAAAGACAACAGGGTTACCGAAGAAGTGGTTTATCTTACGGCTGATGATGAAGACGAATACATTGTTGCCCAGGCCAACGCCCCTCTGGATGAAAACGGGATGTTTCAAAGCAATCGTGTAACCTGCCGCTTCTGGGAGGATACTATTCTCGTTCCTCCTTCGGAAGTGGATTATATGGACGTTTCTCCCAAACAATTGGTCAGTGTGGCCACAGCCTTGATCCCGTTTTTGGAAAATGACGATGCCAACAGGGCGTTAATGGGGTCCAACATGCAGCGTCAGGCGGTTCCTCTCTTGAAGACGGAAGCCCCTCTGGTGGGAACCGGAATGGAGTACAAAACAGCCCTCGATTCCGGAGTAATGGTTATTGCTGAAAATGCGGGACAGGTTATTTATGTTTCCAGTACGGAAATTCGCATTAAACGGCAGGACGATCCCGATGGTCCCAATATAGTTTTCCAAGGAAGGACGGGAGAATTATTCCCGGAAAAAGGAAAAAGTTACCCCTTTAAAGGATGCGATATCTACAAGCTTCAGACCTTTAAACGCTCCAACCAGGGTACCTGCATGAACCAGAAGCCGATTGTCCGGAACGGCCAGTTTGTAGAAAAAGGCGAAGTGATTGCCGATGGCCCGTCTACCGATATGGGAGAGCTTGCCCTGGGACGTAATATATTGGTGGCTTTTATGCCCTGGGAAGGTTACAACTACGAGGATGCAATCTTGATTAGTGAAAAACTGGTTAAAGACGATACTTTTACCTCCATCCACATTGAAGAATACGAGTCGGAAGCCAGGGACACAAAGCTCGGGCCGGAAGAGATAACCAGGGATATCCCCAATGTGGGCGAGGATGCCCTCAGGGACTTGGACGAAAGGGGAATTATCCGTATCGGAGCAGAGGTAAGGGCCGGAGATATTCTGGTGGGCAAAGTTACCCCTAAGGGGGAGACGGAGCTGACCGCGGAGGAAAGGCTGCTCAGGGCAATATTTGGTGAAAAAGCCAGAGAAGTGAGAGATACGTCCCTGCGCGTTCCCCATGGGGAATCGGGTATGGTCGTGGATGTAAAAGTATTTTCCCGGGAAGCAGGTGACGAGCTTTCACCGGGAGTCAACCAGTTGGTCAGGGTTTACGTGGCGCAAAAAAGGAAAATATCCGAAGGGGATAAAATGGCGGGACGTCATGGAAATAAAGGTGTTATCGCCCGCATTCTTCCTGAAGAAGATATGCCTTTTATGCTCGACGGCACCCCGGTGGAAATTGTTCTTAATCCTCTGGGCGTTCCCTCCCGGATGAATATTGGACAGGTGCTGGAGACCCACCTGGGATGGGCGGCAAAAACTTTAGGGGTTCATATTGCCTCTTCTGTATTTGACGGGGCTGAGGAGGAAGATATTATCAGCGCCCTTAAAGAAGCAAATCTTCCGGAAAACGGGAAAACCATTCTCAGAGACGGGCGTACCGGGGAGCCTTTTGAAAATGAAATCACCGTCGGTTATATTTATATGTTGAAACTGGCCCACCTTGTGGATGATAAGATACATGCCCGCTCGACAGGACCTTATTCTCTGGTAACCCAGCAGCCTTTGGGAGGTAAGGCGCAATTTGGCGGCCAGAGATTTGGGGAGATGGAAGTGTGGGCCCTGGAAGCATACGGAGCTGCGTATATGCTGCAGGAGATCCTGACAGTTAAATCCGATGATGTTGTGGGCAGGGTAAAGACATACGAGGCAATTGTCAAGGGGGACAATATACCCGAGCCCGGCGTCCCGGAATCATTTAAAGTCCTCGTAAAAGAACTGCAAAGCCTGGGGCTTAATGTGAAGGTTTTAAACGAAGAAGAAGGTGAAGTGACCATCCGTGAGGATGAAGAAGAGGGCGATTATTTGCTGGATGTCAATATTGATGGTATTGACAGGGAAGAGCACGGAGAAAAAATAAAACCATCCGATGCCGACGCCGACGCTGACGCTGACGCCGACGATTCTGCGGAAGATGATTCCTTTCCCGAAGATGATGAGCTGGAGAGGGTCTCCCTTGAAGATTTTGACGAGAGCGAAGAAATGCCTGAAGAAGATGACGATCTCTTTGGAGAAGAAAAAAGGGTCAAACAGCCATTGGAGTACAGCGGCATAAAAGTGGAAGAGGACGATTTGCTGTAGGCACCAACAAATATTTGGAAGGGGGAAATAGCCCTTGTTGGATGTCAACAATTTTGATGCACTGCAGATTAGCCTGGCTTCGCCGGAACAGATCAGAGCCTGGTCCCGTGGGGAAGTAAAAAAACCCGAAACCATTAATTACCGCACGTTGAAACCGGAAAGAGAGGGTCTTTTTTGCGAAAAAATTTTCGGACCCCAAAAAGACTGGGAATGTCACTGTGGGAAATACAAGCGCGTTCGCTATAAAGGGATTGTTTGCGATCGCTGCGGAGTTGAAGTGACAAGGGCCAAGGTTCGCCGGGAAAGGATGGGGCATATTGAACTTGCAGCGCCTGTTTCCCATATTTGGTATTTTAAGGGAATACCCAGCCGTATGGGATTGTTGCTGGATATGTCGCCCCGCGCCCTGGAAAAAATACTTTATTTTGCTGCTTATGTGGTCATTGACCCCGGAGAGACATACCTCAGCAAAAAACAGCTTCTTACTGAAGCAGAATACAGAGACTACCGGGAAAAATACGATGCGCTCTTTGCCGCGGGAAAAGGATTTAAAGCGGAAATGGGCGCTGAAGCGGTTAAGAAACTTTTGGATGAGATCGACCTCGATGAACAGGTCGAAATCCTGCGGGCAGAAATAAAAGCAAGCAGCGGGCAGAAGAAAGTGCGCGCCATCAGGCGTCTGGAAGTTGTGGAAGCGTTCCGGAAATCGGGGAATTCGCCATCGTGGATGATCATGGACGTTATCCCGGTTATACCCCCGGATCTGCGCCCCATGGTGCAGCTGGACGGGGGGCGCTTTGCCACTTCAGATTTAAATGACCTCTACCGCCGGGTGATCAACCGGAACAATCGTTTAAAAAGGTTGCTCGATCTCGGAGCGCCCGATATTATTGTCCGCAATGAAAAACGCATGCTTCAGGAAGCAGTTGATGCTCTCATCGATAACGGCAGGAGGGGCAGGCCTGTGACGGGCCCCGGAAACCGGCCGCTGAAATCCCTTAGCGATATGCTTAAAGGGAAGCAGGGAAGATTCCGCCAGAACCTCCTTGGTAAAAGGGTTGATTACTCGGGGCGTTCCGTTATTGTGGTGGGCCCTGAATTGAAGTTGTACCAGTGCGGCCTGCCCAAAGAGATGGCTCTGGAACTTTTTAAGCCTTTTGTGATGCGCAAACTGGTCAAGGACGGCCATGCACACAATATTAAAAGTGCAAAGCGGATGGTGGAAAAAGTGCGTCCGGAGGTCTGGGATGTTGTGGAAGAAGTGATCAAAGATCATCCGGTTCTTTTAAACCGCGCTCCGACCCTTCACCGCCTTGGTATTCAGGCTTTTGAGCCGGTTCTTGTGGAAGGGAAAGCCATTAAAATTCACCCGCTGGTCTGTACGGCCTATAATGCAGACTTTGACGGAGACCAGATGGCGGTACACGTTCCCCTTTCCGCGGAAGCCCAGGCTGAGGCCCGCATTTTAATGCTCTCCGCCAATAATCTTCTGAACCCCAAGGACGGAAATCCTGTGGTCGCACCTACCCAGGACATGGTTCTTGGAATTTATTACCTGACGACAGAAAAAGAGAAGGCCAGGGGAGAAGGAAACTTTTATATAAATCCATACGAAGCCATGCTGGCTTATCATGAGGGACATATTGAACTTCAGGCCAGGATAGTAGTGGATATTACCGGTTACACCAAGAGCAACTTGTATCCGGAGAGAAATGAGAAAAAATACCTCATTACGACTCCCGGCAAGCTTATTTTTAACGATATTTTCCCGAATGATTTTCCTTATATCAATCACGCGGATATGGAGGTACCTTTACAGGACGGCTATTTTGCTTTCCGTCAGGAGTGCGGCCCTGGCAGCCTTTGGAACCGGCTGCCTAGCCTTCCCCTCAATAAACCTCTGAAGAAAAATTTTATGGGTCAGCTTATTGCTCTTTGCTATCGCAAGTACGGAAATACAAAGACAGCGGAAATACTTGATGATATCAAGAAGCTCGGCTTTACCTACGCCACCGTGGCAGGAATAACCATCGGCATTGATGATATTGTCGTTCCGGAAACGAAAGAAGCTACCCTGGCGGAAGCTGATAAACAGGTTGAAGAAATAGAAAAGCAGTACCGTAAAGGGTTTATTACCGCTGATGAACGTTACGACCGCGTTATCTCTATCTGGCAAAAGGTCAAGGATAAGATTTCAGCCGACCTGATGAGCGGATTTGACAAGTTTAATCCCATTTATATGATGTCCCAATCAGGTGCCCGGGGAAATGAATCCCAGATAACGCAGCTGGCCGGCCTCAGGGGCCTAATGGCAGACCCTACGGGGCGGATTATCGACCTTCCCATCAAAGCCAACTTCCGGGAGGGGCTGACGGTTCTGGAATATTTTATTTCCACGCACGGTGCCCGCAAGGGTTTGGCTGATACAGCACTGAAGACGGCTGATTCAGGTTATCTAACCAGGCGTCTGGTTGATGTGGCCCAGGATGTGATTGTCAGGGATGCGGATTGCGGGACAATGCAGGGTATCACAGTAACTGAGCTGAGGGATAGCGAAAGCGTAAGCGGGGATGTCATTGAACATTTAAGCGAGCGCATTATCGGCCGCTTTGCCCTGGAAGATATCAAGCACCCGGAAAGCGGTGAGATTCTGGTCCGGGCAGACGAGCTTATTGATGAAGAAGCTGCCCAGAAAATTATTGCCGCCGGGATCAAGGAAGTTAATATCCGCTCCGTTTTGACCTGTAAATCCCGTTATGGAGTCTGCATCAAATGTTACGGCCGGAACCTGGCCACCGGAAACATGGTGGAAGTGGGAGAAGCTGTGGGGATTATTGCCGCCCAGTCAATCGGCGAGCCGGGAACCCAGCTGACGATGCGTACTTTCCACACCGGGGGAGTTGCCGGCGATGATATTACTCAGGGTTTGCCCAGGGTGGAAGAACTTTTTGAAGCCCGCAAACCCAAGGGGCAATCCCTTATCAGCGAAATTTCCGGCCAGGTGGAGCTGAAAGAAGCCCGCAGCAAGAGGGAAATCAAAATCCATTCCCCTCATGGCGAGATCAAAACCTACCAGATTCCGTACGGAGCCCGGCTGAAAGTCAGGGATAAGGACTTTGTGGAGGCGGGAGAGGAAATAACGGAAGGTTCCATTAACCCCCATGACCTTCTCAAGGTTAAGGGGATTAGAGGTGTGCAGCTTTATCTCCTCCAGGAAGTGCAAAAAGTATACCGGCTTCAGGGAGTGGATATCAATGACAAGCACATTGAGGTTATGATCCGCCAGATGATGAAAAAAGTGAAGATTGAAGATGCGGGAGATACCGAGCTGTTGCCCGGGAGCATGGAAGACCGCTTTGTTGTGGAAGAGGTTAACCGGAAAATTGTTGAAATGGGAGGTAAGCCCGCGGTCGCAAGGCCGGTCCTCCTCGGTATAACCAAGGCCTCCTTGGCAACCGATTCGTTCCTTTCCGCCGCTTCTTTCCAGGAAACAACCCGGGTTTTAACGGAGGCCTCCATTAAGGGGAAAGTGGATCCCCTCCTGGGTTTAAAAGAGAACGTTATTATCGGAAAATTAATCCCGGCAGGAACGGGGATGTCCCGTTACCGGAATATAAAAGTTGTTGTTAATGACAGCGAGGGAGAAGTTAAAGACCATTCCTGTGAGGAAGCCTTACAGGTAGATTTGGCAGATAAAAAAGATCTTGCAGGAGCAAAGAGGGAGGATGAAGCCGGGGAGCTTCTTTCTGCCTTGGAGATGGATGAAGAGCCGGCACCGGTTATGGAACAGCAAGAAGATAAGAAGAGCCAGACATTAATAACTGCTTCCAAGGAGAGCTCTCCGGGGAATCTCTTTGATGCCTCGGGCAGCAATTAACAAAAGCAAGAAAAAGGTGCAGGCGGGGTCTTTTAGCGGCGATCATACCCCGCCTGCTTTTTTGCGTCAAGCCCTAAAAATAGATGAGGATGATTTTCCCGATAAAAGGGTGAAAAACGAAAAAACTCAATCTTTAATTGACATTTTTTTTCTAGGGTGCTAAAATAGGAAAGTGTGCTTGTTTTAAGACAAACCGGCGATGAATAAAAGAAGGAGCAGGTGACTCTTTAAAATGCCACTGGAAGAGCTTAAAAAGGCGGAGAAAAAAATTGCCGGGATGCGGCAGACCATGAAGGCTATTGAAAACAATATTGCCCGGGCTGTGTACATTGCCAGGGATGCGGAGGAAAAGGTAACTTCTCCTGCAGTGCGCGATTGTATGGAAAAAGGCATACCCCTTTTTTATGTGGACACAATGGCAGAGCTGGGGAAAGCCTGTAATATTAAGGTTGGGGCTTCGATGGCGGCTATCCTGACAGAGAATGAGGAAGGTTTAGATTAATGGGCTGTAGCGAGAAGAATATTTATTTTTCAGCATTGATTAGCAACGGAAGGGAGGTGCAACGGTGCCCACACTAAATCAACTTATCAGAAAAAACAGAAGCAAGGTGATTAAAAAATCTAATGCCCCGGCGCTGGAAGGATCCCCGCAAAAAAGAGGAGTCTGCACCAGGGTTTCCACTACCACTCCCAAAAAACCCAATTCAGCGCTGCGGAAAATTGCCAGGGTGCGTTTAACCAACGGGACTGAGGTTACCGCATATATCCCGGGTATCGGCCATAATCTTCAAGAACACTCCGTGGTTTTAGTGAGAGGAGGCCGCGTCAAGGATCTGCCTGGAGTAAGATACCATCTCATCAGGGGAGCTCTTGATGCTGCAGGGGTAGACAAGAGGAAACGGGGCCGTTCCAAATATGGAACAAAGAGGCCGAAATCGTAAGTACCAGCAGAAGTGATCCCACGTTTATCAAAGATGTGAGAGGAGGGATATGGCTTGCCAAGAAAAGGTTTTGTAGCGAAAAGGGAGATCTTGCCGGATCCGCTTTATAACAGTGTCCTTGTATCGCGGTTTATCAACAAATTAATGTTCGATGGGCATAAGGGTATTGCCCGGTCCATACTCTATGATGCTTTTGATATTCTTAAGGAAAAATCGGGCAAGGATCCCCTGGAAGTGTTTGAAACAGCTATTCGCAATGCTTCACCCGTTTTGGAGGTTAAACCGCGACGGGTCGGGGGAGCAACTTACCAGGTCCCGGTAGAAGTCAGCAGCGAGCGGAAACTGATCCTGGCTATTCGCTGGCTTGTGGAGAATTCCAGAAAGCGCGGAGAAAAAACTATGGCCCAGAGATTGGCCGCTGAACTGTTGGACGCAGCAAATAATACGGGAGCAACGATCAAGAAAAAAGAGGATACGCATAAAATGGCCGAATCCAACAGAGCTTTTGCGCATTACCGCTGGTAGTCCTTTGAGCCTGATATTCGCCGGGCACCTTAGACAAAGGAGGGTCGTCTCATGGATTTGTCTCAGCTTAGAAATATAGGAATTATTGCCCATATCGACGGTGGTAAGACCACGACCACCGAGCGAATGCTTTTCTATACCGGAAAAGTTCACAAGCTTGGTGAGGTGCACGACGGTGCGGCTACAATGGACTGGATGATACAGGAACAGGAAAGAGGTATTACGATTAGCTCTGCTGCTACTACCTGTCACTGGAAAGGTGCAGTTATTAACATTATAGATACACCAGGACACGTGGACTTTACTGTAGAAGTAGAACGCTCCTTGAGGGTTCTGGACGGGGCGATTGGTATTTTTTCTGCCAAGGAGGGGGTTGAGCCCCAGTCGGAGACAGTCTGGCGGCAGGCGGACAAATACAATGTCCCGCGGATTGCCTATGTTAACAAGATGGATATTCCCGGCGCAGATTTTTTTAATGTTTTACGCATGATGCGCGCCAGGCTCAAGGCAAAAGTTATTCCGGTGCAGCTTCCCATTGGTGTGGAGGATACCTTTCAAGGAGTTGTCGATCTGGTTCGTTTTAAATCTATTATTTATCTTGATGATTTAGGCACCCGGAGCGATGAAACTGAAATTCCTTCGGATATGGTGGAACTTGCGGAACGTTACAGGGAGAAGATGCTGGAAACACTGGCGGAAATTGATGAAGGAATTATGGAAAAGTATCTGGATGGGCAGCATATACCGGAGGATGAAATACGCGGGGCGCTTCGCACAGCGACGATTAAATATAACTATATTCCTGTTCTCTGCGGTTCTTCTTACCGGAACAAGGGAGTTCAGCCGCTGATGGATGCCGTAGTTCATTACCTTCCTTCTCCTCAGGAAGTACCGCCTGTCACAGGCCTGAGCCCGGACGGGGAGGAAGAACAGCGCGAAGCAGATGAAAAAGCTCCCTTTGCGGCGATAGCTTTTAAAATTATGACGGATCCTTATGTGGGCAGATTAGCCTTTGTGCGCATTTATTCCGGTACGATCACCAGCGGCTCATACATTTATAATTCCAATAAGAAAATAAAAGAACGGATCGGGAGAATACTGCGCATGCACGCTAATCACAGGGAGGAGCTTTCTTCTGCTTCCGCAGGGGATATTGTAGCAATTGTCGGGATTAAAAAGACTACCACAGGGGATACCCTTTGCTCGGAGAGCGCGCCCATTATCCTGGAAAATATCAAGTTCCCCGAGCCTGTTATTGCTGTAGCTATCGAACCAAAAACGCGGGCTGACCAGGATAAAATGTCCATCTCGCTGCAAAAACTTGCTGAAGAGGACCCTACTTTTTATGCCAGCATCAATGAAGAGACCGGCCAGACAATTATTAACGGGATGGGTGAACTTCACCTGGAAATTATTGTAGACCGCCTCATGCGCGAATTTCATGTAAATGCCAATGTGGGGCGGCCCCAGGTATCCTATAAAGAGACGATTTTAGGCAAAGCGCGCGCGGAGGGTAAATTTATCCGGCAGACGGGTGGACGCGGGCAGTACGGGCATGTTGTTCTGGAGCTGGAACCCCTGGAAAGGGGAAACGGTTTTATTTTTGAGGACCGCATAACCGGCGGGACGATACCGAAAGAATTTATCCCGGCTGTGCAGGAAGGGATTAAAGAAGCCCTTGCAAGCGGTGTTCTTGCAGGATACCAGGTTATTGACGTTAAGGCTGTCCTGCTGGACGGTTCTTTTCACGAGGTGGATTCTTCGGAGCTGGCTTTTAAAATTGCCGGATCACAGGCCTTTAAAAAAGCCATGTCTCTGGCCCGGCCTGTGCTGCTGGAGCCCATTATGAAAGTGGAGATTGTTGTCCCCGAAGAATATATGGGCGAGGTTATTGGCGACGTCAACGCGCGCCGGGGTAAAATTGAAAGGATTGATTCTAAAGGCGGAAGCCAGATTATCCGGTGCTTTGCACCTCTGGCGGAATTATTCGGGTATGCCACCGATTTGCGCTCCCATACCCAGGGACGGGGGACATTCTCCATGGAGCTTTCCCATTATCATCAGCTTCCGGCCCATTTAGCGGAAAAAATTATAAGTAAGTCATTTGCTTAAACAACAAGAATTAACAAGGGGGAATTGTAAGTATGGCCAAGAAGAAATTTGAGCGTACCAAGCCGCATGTGAATGTAGGCACCATTGGGCATGTTGACCACGGGAAAACCACTTTAACATCCGCGATAACCTACTGTTTAGCAGCGCAGGGTTATGCGGATCGTATGGACTTTGACTCCATTGACAAAGCTCCTGAGGAGCGCGAGCGGGGCATAACCATTGCCACCGCGCACGTTGAATATGAGACGGATAAGCGTCACTATGCGCACGTTGACTGTCCTGGGCATGCCGACTATGTCAAGAACATGATCACCGGAGCGGCCCAGATGGACGGAGCCATTTTAGTAGTCTCTGCGGCTGACGGTCCCATGCCCCAGACGCGGGAACACATTGTTCTTGCCCGTCAGGTTGGGGTGCCGTACATTGTTGTTTTCCTAAACAAAGCGGATCAAGTTGACGATCCCGAACTATTGGAACTGGTTGAAATGGAAGTACGGGACCTATTAAATACCTATGAATTTCCCGGCGACGATATACCTATAATAACCGGTTCAGCGCTAAAAGCCATGGAATGCGGCTGTGGTGCAAGGGACTGTCCGAACTGCAAAGCGGTCTGGGAGCTGATGGATGCCGTTGACGCCTATGTACCCACGCCTGAGCGCGACAAAGACAAACCCTTCCTGATGCCTGTGGAAGACGTCTTTACCATTACCGGTCGCGGCACAGTTGCCACGGGCCGTGTTGAGCGCGGCGTTATCCGCATGGGCGATGAAGTAGAAATAGTCGGTTTCAGCGACAAGCCCCGCAAAACGGTAGCCACCGGCGTAGAGATGTTCCGCAAGACCTTGGAGGAAGCGGAAGCTGGGGACAACATCGGCGTTCTTTTACGGGGCATTGATCGTGATGAAATAGAGCGTGGCCAGGTTTTGGCCAAACCCGGCAGCATCAAGCCCCACACCAAATTCAAGGCTGAGGTCTACGTTTTGAAAAAAGAAGAAGGTGGCAGGCATACGCCCTTTTTCCAGGGTTACCGGCCGCAGTTTTATTTCCGCACTACCGACGTAACGGGCAACATTACCCTTCCTGAGGGGGTAGAAATGGTCATGCCGGGGGATAACGTCAACATGGAAATAGAACTGATTACCAGCATTGCCACGGAAGAGGGACTGCGCTTCGCCATCCGGGAAGGCGGCCGTACCGTGGGGGCCGGAGTCGTTACCTCCATTATTGAATAGTAAAGTTACCGCCAGCGATGAAGGAGAAGGTTGCCGCCTTTAGGGCGGGTAATTTCTGTGGAGCAGCAGACGCTGAGGAGGAGAACAATGCAAAATCAGAAAATCCGTATTCGCTTGAAAGCATTTGATCACGAACTTCTGGATCAATCTGCCGGTAAGATTGTAGATACTGCCAGCCGGACAGGAGCTTCCGTTTCAGGTCCGGTACCGCTCCCCACGGAGAAAACTGTTTATACCGTGATCAGGGCTCCCCACAAATACAAGGATTCACGGGAACAGTTTGAGATGCGCACGCACAAAAGGCTTATTGATATTATTGATCCAACCCCGGCTACTGTGGATGCTTTGATGAGGCTGGATTTGCCTGCCGGTGTGGACATTGAGATTAAACTTTAAAGATTTTCCGTGGAAGGGGGGTAAAAGATGAAGAAAGGCATTTTAGCAAAAAAAATCGGCATGACCCAGGTATTTGACGAAGCAGGCCGTTCGATCCCGGTAACTGTGCTGGAAGCCGGTCCCTGTACCGTTATCAGCAAGCGGGTTTCTGAAAAGGACGGCTATCAAGCCCTGCAGGTGGGTTTCAAGCCGACCAAAGAAAATCGCTTGAACAAGCCGCAGCGCGGCCATTTTAAAAAAGCCGGGGTTCAGCCGCTAAAATATGTCAAGGAATTGCGCTTCGAAAACATCGGTGATTATGAAGTGGGACAGGAAATTAAGGCAGACATCTTTGAACCGGGCGAGTTTGTTGACATAACAGGAGTTTCCAGGGGCAAGGGGTTTGCGGGAACTATTAAGAGGCACGGCCAGTCCAGGGGAGCTATGAGCCACGGTTCTCATTATCACAGGGGGCCGGGGTCCCTGGGAGGTATTGCTGCTGCCCGGGTTTTTAAGGGGCAAACTCTTCCGGGAAGGATGGGCGGCGATAAAGTAACCGTTCAGAAACTGCAGGTCATTAAAGCAGATCCCGCGCAGAACATTTTAATGGTAAAAGGAGCGGTCCCAGGCCCTCGCGGCGGCCTTTTAATAGTAAAAAATTCCGTTAAGGTTAGTTAAGAAAGGGGGCAAAAGAGCATGCCCACAGTGGATGTCTTCAATATGAACGGAGAACGGGTCGGTGAACTGGAACTCAACCCGATTATTTTTGATGCTCAAATAAATGAACACCTGCTTTTTGATGTAGTGAAAATGCACCTGGCAAACCGCCGCCGGGGTACCGTCGGCACAAAGGACAGGGGAGAAGTGCGGGGCGGGGGGAAAAAACCCTGGCGACAAAAGGGGACAGGAAGGGCCCGTCACGGGAGTATTCGCTCACCCATCTGGCGGGGAGGCGGGGTTGTTTTTGGACCCAAACCCCGTGATTACAGCTATAAGCTTCCTAAAAAAATGCGGCGCGCGGCCTTATATTCTGCACTTACCTCCAAAGTAAAACAGGAACAGCTTACAGTTTTGGACAGCTTGCAGCTGGCGGAACCCAAAACCCGTGAAGTAGTCCGGCTGATGAATAATCTTAAAGTCGGGGGAAAGGCGCTGCTGGTTACTGCCGGTCCCGATATGAATGTTTACCGCTCCAGCCGGAATATTCCCGGTGTCAAATCTGTTTTGGCCAACCAGATTAATGTTCTGGATCTCGTTCATTACGACCGGTTAATTATGACAAAGGATGCTGTTGCCGTCGTTGAGGAGGTGTTTGCTTCATGAAAGATCCCCGTGATATAATTTTAAGGCCTCTGGTGACGGAAAAAACGACCGGTTTAATGGAAAAAAACAAGTACGCCTTTGTCGTTGACAAAAGGGCTAATAAAATTGAGATTAGAAAAGCAGTGGAAGAGCTTTTCGGTGTAAAGGTCGAGGCTGTGAACACGATCAATGTCAGAGGAAAGCCCAAAAGGGTAGGGATTCACAGGGGCTACACGCCAAGTCGAAAAAAAGCAATTGTGACGTTAAAAGAGGGAAGCAAGCCCATCGAGCTCTTTGAATAGTTTCCAGCAAAAGGTTGTCCGTGCTTGTGAATGTTTGGAGGAAGGAGGTCAAAGAAAGTGGCGATTAAAAAATTTGTCCCCACTTCGCCCGGAAGGCGCTTTATGACCGTTTCCGGCTTCGAGGAGATCACGAAAAGGGAACCTGAAAAATCTCTTCTTGAGCCGCTGAAAAAAAATGCCGGGCGTAACGCGCAAGGCAGGATCACCATCCGACACCGGGGCGGGGGACACAAACGCAAATACAGAATAATTGACTTTAAGAGGGATAAAGACGGCATTCCGGCCAAGGTTGCCGCTATTGAGTATGACCCCAATCGTTCGGCGCGCATTGCCCTTCTGCATTATGCTGACGGGGAAAAACGTTATATTCTAGCCCCTGTGGGATTAAATGTGGGGATGACGATCAGTTCAGGGCCGGAAGCTGAAATTAAGCCCGGGAATGCACTTCCCCTAAAAAATATTCCTGTCGGCACTTTGGTCCACAACATTGAAATGATTCCGGGAAAAGGGGGGCAGCTCGTGCGTTCTGCCGGAGGGGTTGCCCAGTTGATGGCCAAAGAGGGCAAATATGCCAATATCAGGTTGCCCTCAGGAGAAACGAGACTTGTTCCCGTAGACTGCAAAGCGACTGTGGGACAGGTAGGGAACGTAGAACATGAAAACATTACTATTGGAAAAGCAGGCCGTTCCCGCTGGCTGGGAATACGGCCGGCGGTAAGGGGTTCTGTTATGAACCCGGTGGACCATCCCCATGGTGGGGGCGAGGGGAAAGCTCCCATTGGACGCAAAAGTCCCGTGACACCCTGGGGAAAGCCGACATTGGGTTACAAAACGCGGGCTAAAAAGAAAAAGTCGGATCAGTACATTGTGAGTAAACGTTCATAAATTTCTGCTAAAGAATAAAGGGGTGATTTAGTGGGACGTTCTTTAAAGAAAGGACCATTTGCGGATGCCAAGCTGCTGGCAAAAATCCAGCGCATGAACGCAACAGGAGATAAACGGGTTATTAAGACATGGTCCCGGCGATCCACCATATTTCCCGAGATGGTGGGCCATACCATAGCGGTCCATGACGGGAGAAAGCACGTTCCCATTTTCATTACGGAAGATATGGTCGGCCACAAACTGGGGGAGTTTGCTCCCACGCGAACCTTTCGCGGGCACGGGCACCATACCGAGAGGTCAACAGCTTTAAAGTAAGCATTAAAAACGTTTATTTTAAAGAGTTGACGGCAAAGGGGATGAAGTAAAGGGGGTTTTGCAGATCTATGGAAAGTAAAGCACAGGCGAGGTTTATCAGGATAGCTCCCCGCAAAGCCAGGATCGTAATAGACCTCATCAGAGGCAAAAGCGTAAACGAAGCTCTGGGAATCTTGCGCTATACTCCCAAGAAAGGCGCTAGAATTATTGAAAAAGTTCTCAAGTCCGCTGTTGCCAATGCGGAAAACAATAACAACATGAGCCGGGATGCACTGGTAATCTCAAAAGCGTATGTGGACGAAGGCCCGACTCTCAAGCGCTATAAGCCGAGGGCACGGGGTAGGGCGACGCGGATTCGCAAGAGAACCAGTCATATTACTGTCATGCTGCGGGAAAGAGAGGAGGGATAATCGTTGGGTCAAAAAATTAGTCCGATCGGTTTTCGTATCGGTGTTATCCGGGATTGGAATTCCCGCTGGTATGCTGAAAAGGACTATCAACAGCTGTTGCACGAAGATTTAAAGGTCAGGGATTTTATTAAAAAAGAGCTGGAAGGGGCCGGAATATCCAACATTGAAATCGGGCGGGCGGCAAGCAATCTCCGGGTGACGATCCATACCGCCAAGCCGGGGATGGTTATCGGCAAAGGCGGCACCGGGGTTGATAAATTAAGGCGCGACCTGGAAAAAGTGACCGGAAAAAAAGTTCATATTAATATCGTAGAGATTAAGGTGCCGGAGCTGGATGCATATCTCGTCGCCGAAAGCATTGCCCAGCAGCTTGCCAGAAGAGTTGCCTTCCGCAGGGCCATGAAACAGGCAATTTTTCGGACGATGCGGGCAGGCGCCAAAGGGATAAAGGTTATGTGTAAAGGGCGTCTTGCCGGAGCAGAAATGGCCCGGACGGAAAAATTTCATGAGGGAACGGTTCCTCTGCAAACATTAAGGGCGGATATAGATTATGGTTTTGTTGAAGCCCATACAACTTATGGCCGCATCGGTGTCAAAGTGTGGATTTACAAAGGAGAAGTCCTCCCGAAATCCAAGGAGCAGGCAGCGGAGCAGCCGAAGGAGGGCGAAGTAAACAATGCTAATTCCTAAGAGGGTAAAATTTCGCCGGCATCAGAGAGGCCGGATGAAAGGGTATTCTAAAGGCGGAACGGAAATTGATTTCGGGCAGTATGGTTTACAGGCAGTAGAGCCGGCCTGGATTACCAGCCAGCAGATTGAGGCAGCACGTATTGCCATGACCAGGTACGTTAAAAGAGGAGGAAAAATCTGGATTAAAATTTTTCCCCATAAGCCTGTTACGTCTAAACCGGCGGAGACCCGTATGGGCAAGGGCAAAGGGTCTCCGGAATACTGGGTTGCCGTAGTAAAACCGGGACGGATCATGTTTGAATTGGCCGGTGTTCCGGAGGAAGTCGCCAGGGAAGCAATGCGCCTTGCTGCCAATAAGTTGCCGATCAAATGTAAGTTTGTGAAAAGAGAAGAAATAGGTGGTGAAGCCCGTGAAGGTGAGCGAAATTCGTGAGCTTTCCAATCAGGAGCTTCAGGATAAAATCCGGGAGCTGAAAGAGGAGCTTTTTAACTTGCGCTTTCAGATGGCCACGGGCCAGCAGGAAAATACAATGAGGTTAGGGCATGTCCGCAAAAGCATTGCCAGAATAAAAACCGTTTTACGGGAAAGAGAGCTGTCGGCTCGTTAGAGTTTGCTGCTCCCAGAAAGGAGGCATCGGCTTGGAAAGAGGCAGACGTAAAACAAGGGTTGGAAGAGTAGTAAGCGATAAAATGGATAAGACTATTGTGGTCGCTGTGGAGAGAAATACCCACCATCCACTGTACGGAAAAACAATCCGTAAAACAACTAAATATAAGGTTCACGATGCCGACAACCAGTGCCGTATTGGGGATAAAGTCAGGATTATGGAAACCAGACCGCTGAGCAAGGAAAAAAACTGGCGGCTTGTGGAAATTATTGAAAAATCTCAGCTGTAGTTGCGGTGAAAGGAGGGGCCTTGATGATTCAACAACAGTCCGTGCTCAAAGTTGCCGATAACACAGGGGCCCGGAGAATTATGTGTATTCGCGTTTTGGGTGGATCAAGGCGGCAATATGCGGGTATTGGCGATATAGTGGTGGCTTCGGTTAAAGAAGCTATTCCCGGGGGAGTTGTTAAAAAGGGAGATGTGGTCCGGGCAGTCATTGTTAGGACCAAAAAGGGATACCGGAGAAAGGACGGTACTTTTATCCGTTTTGATGAAAATGCAGCAGTAATTATTAATGAGCAGAAAGCGCCCCGGGGAACACGTATTTTTGGCCCCGTGGCCAGGGAACTGCGGGAAAAAGATTTTATGCGCATTATTTCCCTGGCACCGGAGGTGCTTTAGCTTTAGCGAATTGTTTAGGGCAAGGAGGTGTGGCCGGTATGTCAGCGAATAAGCTGCATGTGCGTAAAGGAGATCGCGTCCTGGTTCTTTCCGGAAAGGACAAAGGCCGCAAGGCAAAGGTTATTACTGCTTATCCACGAAAAAATAAGGTGCTGGTAGAAGGCGTAAATATGGTTAAAAAGCATGCCCGACCGACACAGAAGGTTCCCCAGGGGGGCATCAGAGAAACAGAAGCCCCTATCTATGCCTGCAAGGTCATGGTCATATGCCCCTCCTGCCAGAAACCCACGCGTCTTGCCAGGCGGGAGCTTAGCGGTGGGAAAAAGGTCAGGGCCTGCAAAAAATGCGGAGAAATAATTGACAAGTAAAGAAGTTTTACGCTTCATTATGATATTAAGAAGTAGGGCAGGGGAAGGAGGTTTAGTATGTCTAGTTTGAGAAAAAAGTATGAGGAAGAAGTTCGCCCGGCACTTATTGAACGCTTTTCCTATAAAAATGTTATGCAGGTTCCCCGCCTGGAAAAAGTTGTGGTAAATATGGGGATCGGAGAGGGAAAAGATAATCCGAAACTGCTTGAGGCTGCTGCGGCAGACTTGGCTCTTATTACCGGACAGAAACCTGTTATTACCAAAGCAAAAAAATCCATTGCCAGTTTTAAGCTGAGGGATGGTATGTCCATCGGTTGTAAAGTAACATTGCGGGGAGAGGCGATGTATGATTTTTTAACCAAACTGATCAATGTGGCGCTTCCTCGCGTGAGGGATTTCCGCGGAGTATCTCCGAAATCGTTTGACGGACGGGGCAATTATTCCCTGGGAATAAGAGAGCAGATTATTTTCCCCGAGATTAATTACGACAAAGTAGAAAAAATACAGGGAATGGATATTGCCATTGTGACAACGGCAAAAAATGATGAAGAAGCAAGAGAACTGCTCAGGCTTTTAGGTATGCCCTTTAGAGCTGCTTGATACGGCGGAAGAATTTTTGCAGAAAGGAGGTGCGGCCTGGTTATAAAGCAATGACCAGGATGATTAGTGGCTAAAAAGTCGATGATCGCCAAGGCAAAAAGGGAACCCAGGTTTAAGGTTCGTCGCTATAACCGCTGCCAACTGTGCGGACGTCCGAGAGCATATCTGCGCAAGTTTGGAATGTGCCGCCTGTGCTTCCGGAAGCTTGCTCACCAGGGGCTTATCCCCGGTGTAAAAAAAGCCAGTTGGTAGCCTAAGGGTAGAAAGGAGGTTTAAGTTTTAAAAATGATGACCGATCCTATCGCCGATATGTTAACCAGGATTCGCAACGCGAATATGGCCGGACACGAAAATGTACAGATGCCTTCCTCAAAAATAAAAGAGGCTATCGCGGATGTCTTAAAAAGTGAAGGCTATATCAAAGATTTTGAAGTTATACCCGATAAAAAACAGGGGAATCTAAAGCTTTATTTGAAGTACGGGCAAAATGCCCGCGGAGTTATTTCAGGTCTTAAAAGGATCAGCAAACCGGGGCTGAGGGTCTACGCGGGTAAAGATGAGCTGCCGAAGGTCTTAAACGGCCTTGGCGTGGCAATTATCTCGACTTCGCGGGGGATAATGACCGATAAAAAAGCGCGCTTGGAAGGCCTGGGCGGCGAAGTAATATGTTATGTATGGTAGGAGGTGGAAAAGGTGTCGCGAATTGGAAAGAAACCCATTACCATACCGGATGGGGTAGAGATTACCATTGAAGAAGAGAACAAGGTTACAGTGAAAGGACCCAAAGGGACGCTCGTTAAAAAGATTCCCTCCTGCCTGGAGATTAAGAAAGAGGACGGGCAGCTCCTTGTGCTGCGCCCCTCGGATAAAAAGGAACACCGTTCGCTTCACGGCCTGGGGAGGACATTGCTGGCCAATATGGTTGAAGGGGTTTCGCAGGGATTCAGTAAAAAATTGGAACTGGTCGGTGTCGGCTACCGGGCGACAAAACAGGGAGAAAATTTAGTGCTGAATGTGGGTTATTCCCAACCCGTCAATTTTGTACCCGCAGAGGGTATTACAATTGAGGTTCCGGCTCCAACAAAAATTACAATTACGGGTATTGACAAGGAGGTTGTCGGTGATACCGCAGCGAGAATCAGACGGATTAGGCCTCCTGAACCTTATAAGGGAAAAGGCATTAAATACGAAGGTGAACATATCCGGCGCAAAGTCGGCAAGGCAGGGAAATAGCCTGAGCGGATAAAGTTAAAGGGGTGAAAAAAGTGGCAAGGATTAAGGAAAAGAGATGGGCCAGGAAGCGGCGCCACTTGCGGGTCAGAAAAAAAATAGAGGGTACTGCGCAGCGTCCCCGGCTGAGCGTTTATCGCAGCCTAAAGCATATTTATGCTCAACTTATTGATGATATTGACGGTCACACCCTGGTTTCCGCTTCTACCCAGGAGCCTTCTTTCAGGGAGCAGTATCCGGCGACGATGAACAAGGAAGCAGCGCACCGGGTAGGTGAAATCCTGGCCAAGAGGGCGCTGGAAAAAGGTATTGAAACTGTAGTTTTTGACCGCGGCGGATATCTTTATCACGGAAGAGTGAAAGCTCTGGCTGAAGGGGCAAGGGAACAGGGATTGAAATTTTAAGAACCGGAAAGGAGGGTTTTAAGTTTGCCGAAAGTTGAACCCCAAGGTGAACTGTTAGAGAGGGTTGTCCGCATAAACAGGGTGGCAAAAGTAGTTAAAGGCGGCCGCCGGTTTAGTTTCAGCGCCCTTGTTGTTGTCGGTGACGGAAACGGAGTCGTTGGTGCCGGTCTGGGAAAGGCGGGCCAGGTGCCTGATGCGATTCGCAAAGGCGTTGACGATGCCAAGAAAAATATGATTAGAGTGCCTATGTCGGGCACAACGATTACCCATGAAGTTATCGGACATTTTGGAGCGGGGAGGGTTCTTTTAAAACCTGCCTCCGAAGGTACCGGTGTTATTGCCGGCGGACCGGTCAGGGCGGTACTTGAGCTGGCCGGGATTAAAGATATACTCACAAAAAATTTGGGTTCTGCCAATGCACTGAACATGGTCAATGCAACAATTGAAGGTTTAAAGCTATTAAATACACCCAAGGAAGTAGCCAAAAAGCGCGGTAAAGAACTTGAAGAACTGAATGTTTAGGGGTGATACGATTTGAGCGAGAAAAAAATTAGAATTAAACTTGTCAAAAGCCCTTCCGGAAGCAAGCCGTCTCACCGGAAGACTGTCAAAGCTTTGGGCTTGCGCCGCTTAAATCATACGGTAGAACATGTGGATACTCCCCAAATCAGGGGGATGATTTTTCATGTCAAACATCTGGTTTCCGTGGAGTAGCCGGTAAAGAAAATCCGGCAACAGGTCCCTAACAAAAGGAGGTGTCGTGAAAAATGCCGTTGCATGAATTGAAGCCTGCTCCCGGTTCTCGCCATACTCCCAAAAGGGTTGGGCGGGGGATTGGTTCCGGATTTGGGAAAACCTCCGGACGCGGACAAAAAGGCCAGAAGTCCAGGTCCGGCGGAGGTGTCAGGCGCGGTTTCGAAGGCGGGCAAATGCCCCTTATTCAGCGTCTGCCCAAGCGGGGATTTACGAATATATTTCGCCGGGAACCGGCGGTTGTCAATGTGGGAACTCTGAACCGGTTCGACGCGGGTACGGTCGTAACCCCGGAACTTTTAAAAGAGAAGGGGATCGTTAAATCCCTTAAAAACGGGATCAAGATTCTCGGACAGGGAGAACTGGAAAAAGAATTAACCGTCAGGGCCAATAGTTTTAGCAGGCAGGCCGAAGAGAAAATTTCATCGGCCGGCGGTAAGGCCGAGGTGATATAAAATGCTGGAAACAATTCGCAATGCCCTGGCAATTAAAGAGCTGCGGCAAAGGCTTATTTTTACAATGCTGATGCTGGTTGTTCACCGAATCGGCTCTCACGTTCCCGTTCCGGGTATTAATCCGGAAGTCCTGGCAGATTTCTTTCAAGAAGATACACTTTTCGGCTTTTACAATGTTATCGCCGGCGGAGCCCTGAGCAATTTTACCGTCTTTGCCATGGGTATTATGCCGTATATCAACGCTTCAATTATTATGCAGCTGTTAACTGTCGTCATCCCGAAATTTAAGGAATGGAGCGAAGAAGGAGTTGAGGGGCGGAAAAAGATGATCCAGATCATCCGCTACGGCACTGTTATTCTGGCGTTCCTGCAAGCCACAGGGATGACGTTTAGCCTGATGCAGCCGGCAATTACTGATCGCAGCTGGACCTCTTACCTCGTTATTATTATCTCCCTGACAGCTGGAACCGCTTTTCTTATGTGGCTGGGGGAGCTAATTACGGAAAGAGGAATCGGCAACGGTATTTCTCTGATTATTTTTGCCGGAATTATTGCCGGTTTTCCTTCAGGTGCAGGAACAACAATAGAGCTTTTGCGGCTGGGTGAATTGCGTTTTTATACGCTTATTCCCATTATCCTGGTGATGATAGGGTTAATTGTCTGGATAATTGCCCTGGAAGTAGGCAGAAGGCGGATACCTGTCCAGTACGCCAAACGAGTGGTCGGAAGGCGTATTTACGGGGGGCAAAGCACTCATATTCCCTTGAAAGTAAACCAGGCGGGCGTTATTCCTGTAATTTTTGCTTCGGCAATTTTAATGTTTCCGGCAACCATTGCCATGTTTATCAACCATCCCTTTTCACAGGGCATTGCTGAAGCATTAAAATTTGGAACAGTACTGAATACTGTTCTGTATGCTGCCTTTATTGTTCTCTTTACCTTTTTTTATACGGCAATTCAATTTGATCCCGTAAAGGTTGCCGGTGATATTAAGAAATACGGAGGTTTTATCCCCGGCCTGAGGCCCGGCAAGTCAACAGCAGATTATCTGCGCAAGATATCAAGCCGGCTCACTTTTGTCGGAGCGTTTGCGCTGGCTTTTATCTGTATTTTGCCGATTATCATGCAGAATATCTCCAGGCTGAACCTTATCTTTCAAGGTACTTCCTTAATTATTGTTGTCGGTGTGGCGTTGGAGACGATGCGACAAATTGAAAGCCAGATGCTGATGCGCAATTACCAGGGCTTTATGAAATAAGGAGTCGAAGACGGATTGATTATTATTAAATCGGCACAGGAAATCGAACTGATGCGCCAGGCCGGCCGCATTGCAGCACAAGTGCTGCTTGACCTTTCCAGAGCGATTAGACCGGGGATTACTACCGCATACCTTGACAATCTGGCCCGGCGTCTTATAAAATCCCATCAAGCAAAGGCGGCTTTTCTCGGGTACCATGGTTTTCCCGCCAGTATCTGCACTTCTCTTAATAATGAGGTTGTGCATGGAATTCCCGGTTTACGCCGGTTAGCCGAAGGGGATATTATCAGTATTGATGTAGGAGTATCCTACAAGGGATACTTTAGTGATGCGGCCTGTACATTTCCTGTCGGGAAAATTTCTCCTCTGGCTCAAAAACTAATTGATGTGACCAGGGGGTCCTTGTTGAGAGGTATTAAAAAAGCTGTTCCCGGAAACCATCTGTATGATATTTCAAGTGCGATCCAAACCTATGTCGAAAAACACGGCTTTTCAGTTGTGCGCAACTATGTGGGGCACGGAATCGGAAGTGCCATGCACGAGGAACCGCAGGTCCCCAATTTTGTTCCCCCCGGAAAGGGGCCGCTTCTCGGGGAAGGGATGGTGCTGGCTATTGAGCCGATGGTCAATACAGGCACCTGGAAGGTTAGGACTTTGGAGGATCAATGGACGGTGGTTACCGGAGATAACGGCCTTTCGGCACACTTTGAGCATACGGTGGCCATATTAAAGGATGGCCCCGAAATTCTCACTACCCTGTAACTTTGTTTGCCGTGCAAGAAGGATAGGATAGCTTAAGACGGGAAGGTGGGAGTAAAGTGGATGTTGAGCCAGGGCAGTTGGTAAAATCGCTGGCGGGAAGAGATAAAGGGAAACATTATCTGATTATCGGTTTTGAAGGCGGCAGGGTACTGCTGGCAGATGGGCGCATCCGCTCAATCAGCAAACCTAAGAAAAAAAATCCCAAACACCTGCAAGCTTACCGCTGCATCTTTCCTGGAGTAAAGGAGAGAATCCGGGAGGGTACCTTAAAAGATACCGAGGTGAGAAACATCCTGAATTCTTTTTTAACAAGTAGTGAGAGTCACTGTTCCCAATACCTCCGGAACTCGTCCGAGAATAAAAGTTAAGGGAAAGGAGGTATGCCCAGGGTATGTCCCAAAAAAAAGATGTGATCGAGGTAGAGGGAAAAGTTATTGAACCCCTGCCCAACGCAATGTTCAGGGTGGAGCTAAAAAATGGGGTCAAGGTGCTGGCCCATGTTTCCGGCAAGATACGAATGAATTTTATCCGCATTTTAGCCGGGGATCGGGTTTTAGTCGAGCTCTCTCCTTATGATCTGACAAGAGGACGGATCACTTACCGTTACAAATAAATTTTTTCAAGGGGGCTTGAAGGAAATGAAAGTGCGCCCATCGGTGAAACCCATCTGCGAAAAATGTAAAGTGATTCGCCGAAAGGGTAAAGTTATGGTTATCTGCGAGAACCCCAAACACAAGCAGAGGCAAGGATAGTTGCAAATTTTTGGGGTATAATATTTACGTTTAACCTTTTTCAGGAAAAGGAGGTGCAAGAAGCGTGGCCAGGATTGCAGGAGTGGATTTGCCCCGCGATAAGCGCGTCGAGATTGCTTTGACTTATATTTATGGATTAGGATTGAAAAGAGCTCAGAAAGCTTTGCAATATACCAATGTCAACCCGGATACCAGAGTTAGGGACCTGACCGAGGAGGAAGTCAGCCGGTTAAGGGAGTATATCGATAAAAATTATAAGGTAGAGGGAGACTTGCGTCGGGACGTGGCGATGAACATTAAGCGTCTCATGGAGATCGGATGCTATCGCGGCATTCGTCACCGCCGCGGCCTTCCGGTAAGAGGACAGACGACAAAAAATAATGCCCGCACCCGCAAAGGTCCCAAGAGGACAGTCGGTGTCCGCAGGAAAAAATAAGAAAGGGTGAGAAAGAAGGTGGCCAAGAAAAAAACAAGTACCCGGCCAAAGCGCAGGGAGCGTAAAAATGTTGAGCACGGGGTTGCCCATATCAAGTCCAGTTTTAATAATACTATTATCTCAATTACGGATCTCCAGGGTAATAATGTGGCATGGGCCAGCGCCGGGATGGTAGGATTTAAAGGTTCCAGAAAGTCTACACCCTTTGCTGCCCAGCTGGCTGCGGAAGCTGCAGCAAAGACGGCAATGGAACACGGCATGAGACAGGTGGAGGTGCTGGTCAAAGGACCCGGCTCAGGCCGCGAGGCAGCAATTCGCTCCCTTCAGGCTGCCGGGCTTGAGGTTAATCTGATTAAAGATGTGACTCCGATACCGCATAACGGCTGCCGGCCGCCAAAACGGCGCCGTGTCTAGCAGCAACTATTTCAGGAGGTGAACAAAGAAATAATGGCAAAATATACAGAGGCTTCCTGCAGACTTTGCCGGCGGGAGGGGACAAAGCTGTACCTGAAAGGGGACAGGTGCTACAGCGAAAAATGTGCTTTTGCCCGTAAAGGATATCCTCCCGGATTGCACGGGCGAAGCAGGCGCCAGAAAGTTTCGGAATATGGGCTGCAACTAAGGGAAAAACAAAAAACCCGCCGTATTTATGGTGTTTTAGAAAAACAGTTTCGGCGTTATTTTAAAGAGGCAGACAGGCGTAAAGGTGTAACCGGCGAAACACTGCTGCAAATTTTGGAGAGCAGGCTGGATAACATTGTTTTTCGCATGGGACTGGCGCGCTCCCGCGCCGAAGCCAGGCAGTTAATCCGGCACGGCCATTTTGCAGTAAATAACCGCAAGGTTGATATTCCTTCTTACCTGACTAAGCCGGGAGACGAGATTTCCGTCAGGGAAGGGAGTAAGAGCCGTTCCTTCTTTAAAGAAATAGCCGAGTGGGGTACTGCTCAGGGAATCGCTGCCTGGCTGGAGGTTGATCGTGAAAAATTATCAGGAAAAGTACTTCGCCTTCCTTTACGGGAAGAGCTGGATGTTCCTATTTCTGAACACCTTATTGTAGAGCTTTATTCACGTTAATAACTCTAAGTAAGGTAGGAGGGGAAATTAACAAGTGATTGAAATTGAAAAGCCGAGGATTGAATGGGTAGAAAGAAAAGGGAAAGAATACGGGCGTTTTGTTATTGAACCCCTGGAGAGGGGTTACGGTACAACTCTGGGAAATTCGCTGCGCAGGATACTTCTCTCTTCCCTGGAGGGAGCAGCAGTTGTCAGTGTAAAGATTGACGGTGTCCTTCACGAATTTTCAACAATTCCCCATGTTCTGGAGGAAACCCCCGAGATTATAATGAACTTAAAAGCACTGCGGCTGAAAATCCACGCCAATGAACCGCAACTGCTTATTATTGACGCGGAGGGAAAGGGAGAAGTAAGGGCAAAGGATATTCAGGCCCCTGCAGAGGTGGAGATCCTCAATCCCGATTTGCTTATTGCCACCCTTGAGGAAGGCGGAAAGCTTTATATGGAGATCACGGCCAGTAAGGGACGGGGCTATGTTCCCGCTGAACGCAATAAACTACCCAACCAACCAATCGGTGTTATTCCTGTAGATTCCATCTTCACTCCCATTAAAAAAGTAAACTTTTTTGTAGAAAATACCAGGGTTGGTCAGCATACGGATTATGATAAATTAACCCTGGACCTCTGGACAGACGGCAGCATTGAACCGGACGAATCCCTGAGCATGGGAGCGAAGATTCTCAGCAAGCTTTTAAACCTCTTTATTAATTTGACTGAAAAGGTTGATGAAGTGGAAATTGCAGCCGAAGAAGAAGAGAACAAGACCGAAAAAGTCCTGGAGATGACTATAGAGGAACTGGATCTTTCGGTGCGCTCTTACAATTGTCTGAAGAGAGCGGGAATCAATACGGTTGAAGAATTGATCCGCAGGAGCGAAGAGGAAATGATGAAAGTGCGCAATCTGGGTAAAAAATCCCTGGAAGAAGTAACAAATAAAATTGCCGAGCTTGGATTATCGCTGAGGAAAGATACGGAATAGAAATGCTTTTAGTTCAAGAAAGTACTTTTTACGTGAAAGGGGGTATCGGGCTGATCCCGCATTGTAGTTTGCTGCAGGATTAGCGATTATTATGGCCCATCGCAAATTTAGCCGTAAAACAGGCCCAAGGCAGGCTCTTTTGCGCAATCTGGTCACCTCCCTGTTTATTACCGGACGTATTGAGACGACCGAGGCGAAAGCAAAAGAGATTGCCAGCATTGCCAACAAAATGATTACTTTGGGAAAACGGGGCGATCTCCATGCCCGGCGGCAGGCCCTCGCTTATATGCTGGATGAAACAGCAGTGACAAAATTATTTGAAAAAATCAGCCCTAAATTTGAAGGCCGCGACGGAGGCTATACCCGTATCATGAAGAAAGGTTACAGGCGGGGGGACGGCGCACCTATGGTCATTATCGAATTGGTCTAAATCCGCCGTCCTGTTTGGTAATATATTTTGGACGCAGACCGGGGTGGTGTATAAGTGAGCAATATAATCGAGATTAAGAGTCTTACTTACCACTATCCTTTAGAAGGCGGAGGGTCGGTTAAAGCCCTCGACGATCTTTCCTTGCAAATTGCCGAAGGGGAATACCTTGCCCTTATCGGCCCCAACGGTTCCGGGAAGTCAACTCTGGCGAGGCATTTAAATGCTCTGCTTCTTCCCGGCGAAGGAGATGTTTTGGTAGATGGGCTTTCTACCTCCCGGGAAGAGTACCGCTATGAAATCCGACGGTATGTGGGTATGGTTTTCCAAAATCCGGATAACCAGATTGTGGCGACAACAGTAGAAGAAGACGTTGCCTTCGGCCTGGAAAATTTAGCTCTTCCCCCGGATGTAATTCGCCGCAGGGTTGCCGAGGCTTTGGAAATGGTGGGGCTTACTTCTTTTTCACAACATGCCCCCCACCTTTTATCCGGAGGTCAAAAACAAAGGCTGGCCATTGCCGGTGTTTTTGCCATGCAGCCGCGCTGTCTGGTGCTGGATGAACCTACTGCCATGCTGGATCCCCGGGGACGCCGTGAAGTGTTGGAAACGGTGAAAAGATTAAACCGCAGCGAAAAGATTACCATAGTGCATATTACCCATTTCATGGAGGAAACTTTTGATGCTGACAGGATTATCATCATGGATAAAGGAAGGGTGATCCTTGAAGGGCAACCGCTGGACATTTTCGGAGGAGAAGTTGATCTGGAAAGCCTGGGGCTGGAGATGCCCTCAATTCCCAAGGTAGCACAAATTTTGCGTGCAGGTGGTCTGAAGATACCGCCCGGTGTGTTAGATGTTAAGCAGTTGGTGAACTATATATGTTAATTGAAACCAGGAATTTATCTTATGTATACATGCCGGGTACACCTTTTCAGGTAGAAGCGCTCAAAGATATAACCATTGGCATTGAAAAGGGATCATTTGTTGGAATTATCGGTGAAACCGGTTCAGGTAAATCTACCCTGGTCCAGCATTTTAACGGTTTGCTGAAACCAACTTCCGGAGAAGTGCTGGTTGACGGTAAAAACATATGGTCGCAAAATTACGACCTAAGGGCTTTGCGCTCTAGAATTGCCCTTTTATTCCAGTTTCCCGAACACCAGCTCTTTGAAGAAACCGTTTTTAAAGATGTTGCTTTCGGGCCGCGCAATTTGGGCCTGGAGGGGGAGGAGCTGGCCCTTCGGGTCCGCATGGGGCTGGAACTGATGGGACTTAACTATGAAGCATACCGGAACAGATCCCCTTTTACTCTCAGCGGAGGTGAAAAAAGAAGGGTTGCCCTGGCAGGAATCCTAGCCATGCAGCCGGAGGCAATTATTCTGGACGAACCTACAGCGGGAATGGATCCTTTGGGACGCCGCAACCTTTTGCAACTTATCGAAAGGCTTCACCGGGAAGAAAACCTGACCATAATTTTGGTTACCCATAACATGGAGGAAATCGCACGCTTGGCCGACAGGTTACTGGTCTTTTTTAGGGGAGAAATCGTTCTCCAAGGGACTCCAGGGGATGTTTTTGCTTCAGCAGAGCAGCTCAGGCAAATAGGCCTCGATGTGCCTCCGTTGACCCAGCTTTTGCAGGAATTAAGAAGGAGAGGGAAAAATATCTGCACAGATCATTTTACCGCCGAAGACGTTGCCGCAGAGATACTTTGCCTGCTGCGCGGGGAGGATAGGCTGTGAGTATGAGAAGCATTACCCTCGGGCACTATATTCCTGGCAATTCTCCCTTACATCAACTCGATCCCCGGGTAAAATTGATCAGCCTGTTTATCCTGATTGCAGCTCTTTTTTTTATAAAAACATTTTGCGGCCTTATTCTTTTTACCTTTTTTATTGTTGCCGTTTTTATAAGTTCCCGGCTTCCCAAAAAATATTTTTTCCGGGGTTTAAAACCCATCTTTTATATTGTGCTTTTTACTCTTATTCTTCATTTTTTTTTCACCAAGGGCGGGGAGGTTTACTGGCGCCTTGGCGCTTTGACCGTGGAAGAAGCAGGGGTTTTCCTGGGAACATTTATGACCCTGCGGCTGATTTTACTCGTTATTACAACACTGCTGGTCACTCTGACGACTTCACCCGTTGCTTTTGCCGACGGGATTGAGTATTTACTGCGTCCCTTGCGCCCTCTGGGCGTGCCGGGATATGAGATTGCCATGATGATGACCATTGCCCTCCGTTTTATTCCCACGCTGATGGAGGAAAGCGATAAAATCCGCAAAGCCCAGATGGCCAGGGGGGCTGATTTTGAATCGGGCAATATTTTTCGCAGAGCACGCAATCTGATCCCTTTGCTGGTCCCCCTTTTTGTCAGTGCGTTTCGGCGGGCCGACGAACTGGCCGTGGCCATGGAAGCCCGCTGCTACCGGGGCGGGGAAAAAAGGACCAAAATGAGGGAACTGCAGACCAAGCCGCTGGACTATGTGGGTATTCTTACAGCAGGCGGCATCTGCCTGGCAATACTTCTTACGGGCATTTAGGAGGAATACGGTGCCGACTTTTAAACTGGTTATTTCTTATGACGGGACCGGTTATCACGGTTTTCAATACCAGGAAAATGCCTATACCGTTCAGGAAGCCCTGGAAAAAGCTCTCTTGAAACTATATGGAGAAAAGATCAGGGTCGGCGCTGCCGGCAGGACCGATGCTGGCGTCCATGCCAGGGGACAGGTGGTCAGCTTTCGCGCCTCCGATAGAATTCCGGGTGATAGGCTCAAGCAGGCCTTAAACGGAATTTTGCCCAGGGATATTGTTATTGTTGAGGCCGGCGAGGTTGCTGAAGATTTTCGTTCCAGGAGAGATGCCAAAGGAAAAGTGTATACGTACTCCATTGACAACGGTCCTTATCCCGATGTCTTTTTGAGAAACTATTCCTGGTATCTTCCCTGCCGGCTGGATTTGGCAAGGATGAGGGAAACAGCGGACTACTTCGTGGGAGAACATGATTTTAAAGCTTTTCAGGCGGCAGGAAGCCCGGTAAAGACGACGGTACGTACCATTTATTCCCTTACCATTACAAAGAATAACCACCTTATTGTCCTGCGCTTTGAAGGCAACGGGTTCCTTTATAAGATGGTGCGAACCATTACCGGAACACTGGTGAAAGTGGGGCAGGGGAAAAGAAGCCCCGGTGAGGTGCTGGAGGCTTTAAGAAACGGTGTGCGCCGCTACGCCGGACCGACAGCTCCGGCCAAGGGCCTTTGCCTGGAAAAAGTTTTATACTGATTGGTTCTTTTGCCTTTACTTACCACCGTACTTGCGGATCTTTATGTATTCTTGCAGATAATTGCGATCTTAACTTGACGAAGGTTGATTATTATAATAAAATAACTTTTGTGTCATACACGGTCAAGAAAAGAGGGCAGTTCCAAACGGAAGGAGGTGTATTAGGCCTGTATTTGGCGGAATATCTCTTTTTCGTCCGGGCAGGCTTTGTGAAAGATGCACAAGACATATATGGCAAAAAAAGAAAATATTGAAAAGCAGTGGTATCTCATTGATGCTGCAGGGCTACCCCTTGGAAGAGTGGCCAGCGAAGTAGCCAGACTGCTTAAAGGCAAGCACAAACCCACTTATACCCCCCATCTGGACATGGGCGATTACATTGTGGTGACCAATGCATCCAAGGTTGTCTTGACCGGAAAAAAGGCAAAACAAAAATTTTACTATCGACACTCCGGGTACCCTGGTGGACTTAAAAAGATGCGTTATGACGACTTTCTTGCAAGGTGGCCGGAAAGAGCATTTTACCTCGCGGTAAAAAGAATGCTTCCATCCAGCCGCCTGGGAAGAGCCATGCTGAGAAAACTGAAAATTTATGCCGGTTCTCAGCATCCCCATGAAGCTCAAAAACCTGTGCAGTGGCATTTTAAACCGAAGAGGGTTGCAGAGAGCTAGAAAAATTTCCAGAACGGAAAAATAAAAGAATGAAAGGAGGAAAAGCAAAGATTGGGCCAAGTACAATATTGCGGTACCGGACGCCGGAAAAAATCTATTGCCAGAGTCCGTCTTTTGCCCGGTGAAGGACGTATTATTATTAATGAAAGAGACCTGGACGATTATTTTAGGCAGGATGCATTAAAGGTTGAGGTTCAGCGTCCTCTGGAAGTTACCGCAACAAACAGCAAGTTTGATGTTATTGCTAAAGTTGAAGGCGGAGGATTAAGTGGCCAGGCCGGCGCGATCAGGCACGGAATTGCCAGGGCGTTGCTGGAAGCGGACCAGGAATATCGCCCGCTTTTAAAAAAAGAAGGATTTCTGACCAGGGATCCGCGCATGAAAGAGCGCAAGAAATACGGTTTGAAAAAAGCCCGTCGTGCTCCCCAATTCTCCAAACGTTAAAAAATTGTTTCATTACACACGAGTTTGTTTACAATTACAAAGTTTGCTTATCGCAAGC
>ERZ773359.731-NODE-731-length-47244-cov-5.883002_pt1 | contig 47244 bp, 41 predicted proteins | sample MGYA00374955_ERZ773359 | MGnify/ENA primary metagenome ERZ773359 (study PRJEB29098, sample SAMN04486028) | biogas fermenter metagenome | study: EMG produced TPA metagenomics assembly of the Biogas fermentation microbial communities from Germany - Plant 4 DNA1...
AAGCCGTAATTGGATGGTTTAAAACATTCCTGACTATATTTTCAAGGGTTTCCAGGCTCATCATGCCAAATGATGCTGTTTCCCTGTTTTCAATAACATCATGATAAAAGCAATATTTACAGCGCATGTTGCAGTTACCTGATGCAGGTTTTATAAGTAAATTTATATGTGACATCATAGCTCCTTTCCGGGTAAAAACATATATGTTCTAAGTATAGCACATGTGGCTTAATTATAATATTGTCAAATCAGTTGATAAAATGATTTACCTTTACGTGTCAGCTGCTTAGTTGGAAGCACTGCCTTCCAGGACATAGAAAAGGGCATCAATACTTTTTTCGGGAAGCTCCATACTTATTACGGGTTCAAGAATTTTGCCGAGAAAATGAGCATCGGATGATTTGATGAATTTATACTTTTTAAGATCAGAATGCTTATTTAGAAATGCTTCCAGATCACAACCGATTGTACATTCCAGATAACTGAAAGAATATTCTTCAGGAATTGTTCCCAAAGAATTTAACATGCTGAATGAATTTCTGTCTATATGGGAAGGGATAACAATCCCCCCCAGGCTTCTTATCAGATTTACAGATGTCCCGATATCCAGGCTGCAGGCACCAGACAAAAGTATCTCCTCCTGACCTGTTATTTCATCTCGGGAGTTCATTATAATCTGGCTTCCGAAAATATCTTCCCTGTTTTTAATTGGTGGGAGATTCCCATAGACAATATCCTGAAAGTTTTCAACATCTTCTAAATTTTTAAATAAACAAAGCAGATGGACCTCTTCCAAAGTACAAAGTTCCATGCCCGGCACCACAACAAGTCCTGCACGCTTTCCGGCCTCAAATACTGCAGCAGCATTTTTGGCCGAGTTATGGTCTGTTACGCCAATAATATCAAGACCTTTAAGAACTGACATATTCACAATATTGTTTGGTGTCATATCCTCCTCGGCACAAGGGGACAGGCATGAATGAATGTGCAGATCAATAAAACATTTCATTTTGCTTCCCTGAGAACCGATAAAACATCATAGCAGACACTTGCCGCACTGACTGGCGCAGACAAGAAAATCACTCCTTTTTTTTCGGCTCTTTCAATAGTTTGTTCTTCAATCTGAATATTTTCTGGTATCACCACACAGGAAGCCTCTGTCAGTGAGGCTACTGCAACCACATTCAGATTTGTATGTACTGTTACCCAAACATCACCTGTGTTTATCTTGGCCATTGCATGACTTAACAAATCGCAGGCATAAACGCCGGTTATTTCTGTTTTCGTACTGTCACCAGTCTCAGTAATTATTTTATAACCTAATTTTTCAGATAGTTCTTTTACTGTCATTGAATTTCTCCTTTGTTTATTCTTCTGTTTTCCTGTTTGGTAAAGTAAAGTTCTGATATTTTTCATTGCCGCTTAAATTTATATCTTCTATTTCATATAGCTGATATGCAATATCAGTTACTTTTTTCCGCAATTTAAATATACAGTCTGTTTCTTTTGCACTGCCCAGTACAATATCCTCTGCCAGGGCTCTGCAGCTGGGGGCACCGCAGGCACCACAATCAAGACCGGGCAGTCCTTCGGTCAATTCATCAATCTTTTGCATTTTCTCCAAAGCCTTCATCATATCGTCATCCAATTTCATAATTGGTCTGTATTCAACAGTAGATTTCCATACCAGTCTTTCAACATTATCTATTTTATGCACGCTGTGGGCACGGCTTTTCCGGATATTCTCAATTTCATTCTTGAGATTTACTTTTGCTATGAAGGGATTTTCAACTGCAAGAGGACCTCCAAGACACCCTTCAGGACATGCCAATGCTTCAATAAAATCTATATCATCAAGCTTATCCTGGGCTGCTTGTTCCAATATATCATTCACATTTTTAATGCCATGTACGGCTATTCGCCGGCCCTTATTCAGAGCCTCGCTTTCCCCGCCTGTGCCTGCCCATGCCACTCCAATGGCACTTGAAAGTGAAAAGGGCTCTTGTTTATCATTATCTTTTTTCATAACTTCTAATAGAGGAATATAAATATCTTTAAATGACAGGACCCTGTCCACCTTTGACACTTTATCCTCATAAGGCGCTTTTACACTGGTAACTTTTGCAGCACAGGGGGAAATAAAAAAAACACCTATATCCTCAGCAGGAATTCCATATTTTTTATTTACTTCCTGTCTGGATAAGGTTGCTGCAACTTCCATGGGTGATTCGATTTTTAAAAGATTTTCTATAAGGCTTGGAAAACTGACCTGGATAAGCCTGACAACAGCAGGACATGCAGAGGAAATCACAGGCCTTTTTACCTTATCATTGTTCATATATTCCAAAGTGGCATTAGTTACTATTTCTGCCGCTCTGGCAACTTCAAACACATAGTCGAAACCTATTTTTCTCAGAGCATTAACTATTTGTGGTCTTGTATATTTAGGGCCGAATTGTCCATAAAGAGATGGAGCAGGAAGTGCAATCTTAAATTTATAATCATGTATGCTTTCAAATTTATCTGTAACTGCTTTTTTCGCATGATAAGGGCACACCCTTAAGCATTCTCCACAATCTATACACCTTTCTGCAATAATCACAGCTTTTCCGCCACGAACACGAATAGCTTCTGTAGGGCAATGTTTAATGCAGTTTGTGCACCCTTTGCATCTGTCTTTATCCAGTGTTACAGAATGAAAATATGCCTGCGCCATACTTGTTCCCCTTTTATTGATTATTAAATCTTTTTATCTGAATTGAAATATACCGTAATATGTACGGTAGTTCCCCTGTTCACCTCGGTATCTATATCCAATATATCGGCATGTTTTTTCATATTTGAAAGCCCCATACCGGCACCAAACCCCATTTCTCTGATACTGTCAGGAGCTGTTGAATAACCTTCCTGCATTGCCAGCTCCAAATCCGCAATTCCGGGGCCTTCATCGGATATAACAATATATATTTTATTCTCATCGATTTCCACATGAGCATTTCCGCCTTTTCCATGAATTACGGCATTTATCTCAGCCTCATACATGGCGATGGAAGCTCTTTTTACCACATTGGGCGATACCCCTAACTGGGTCAATATTTTCCTTACATTACTGGAAGCTTCACCGGCAATGGTAAAGTCATTGGCCGGTATTGTGTAGTCTCTGACTATAACAGCTTTCTTCAATTTTCCCCACTGCCTTGTATTCCTTTCTCATAAAGCCTCCCACTGGCTTCAAAAAGGGGATATTCTGTTGCAATGAGGGCAATCCCTTTTTCTTCTGCAAGCTCAATCATGCTTTCAGTTGGCTTTTTGCCTCTGACAAAGACAATAACCTTCATATCCATCATCTCGGCAGTTCTTACCACCTGAGGATTGATAAGTCCAGTCAAAAGCATAGCATTTTCTTTGGAGAAGGCCATCACATCACTCATCAAATCCGCACTGCAGGCAGATTTTATATCAAGCTCATTATCATGATTTTTCGTTAATATCTCACCATTGATGGCTTGAGCTATCTCAGAAATTTTCATAATTCACCTCATGTTAAATCAGAAAAACTTAATTTTACTTTAGTCTACTTTTTGGAAGCGAAATGAGCATTTAAATCTTCCAATAGTTTTTCAGGGTTAATGCCATGAACTTTACAGGCTTCCTCAATACTTTCCCCTGACGCAGAAGGACACCCAACACAGTACATCCCGTGTTTCATAAAGATAGGCGCTGCTTCTCTGTCCAGCATCAGTACATCCATGATTATCATATCCTTAGTAATTTCAGACACGGCTATCCTCCTGATTTATAATAAGAAAATACTGGTTCCTATAAGTCAATTATAACAAAACCGGTAAATTGCGCAACTGTCTTGAGACACCTTGACTTAAGACAATATGTTATGATACTTTTAACAGGAATAATTTCACCAGTTTAATCGGATGGAGGTATTACAATATGCCGCAATTTTCAGAAAACAAAAGTATTACCTATAAAATCAGGGAAATAGATAATGGTTCTGGAAGCAAAATGAACGATGAAGTTGTAGCTGCTATTATGGGCGCACTTATGGCTTTTATGTCAACCCATGCGGTAACTGACCTAAAAATAAAATCTATACGTCGCACAGGTACCGTTTCACCTGTATGGAATATTGCGGGCAGAAACGAATATCTGGCTTCAAAACTATAATATATCCTGAGAAAAAAGAAAGGCTTAAGTGTATGAAGTATATCGTAATCCTTGGAGACGGAATGGCAGATTGGCCTGTAGAAAGGTTAGGAAACAAAACACCTCTTGAAGTGGCATACAAACCTAATATAGATAATCTCAGCAAAAAGTCCAGGCTTGGAATGGTTCGTACTGTGCCGCATAATATGCCTGCCGGAAGCGATGTCGCTAATCTTTCAGTATTCGGATTCAATCCTAAAGTCTATTACACCGGTCGTTCCCCGCTGGAAGCCATAAGTATGGGAATAAAGCTTTCAGATGACGATACAGCGTTAAGATGTAATCTGGTTACCTTAAGTGATGAAGATGACTTTGAGAATAAACGCATGCTTGATTACAGTGCCGGTGAGATTACAACCGAAGAATCTTCCATTCTCATAAATGATATCGCAAAAGCATTGAACACAGAGAATATTTCTTTTTACCCGGGTATAAGCTATCGTCATTGTCTGATATGGAAGGAAGGTCCGCTTGAGATAAACCTGACTCCCCCTCATGACATTACAGGCAAGGCAATATCAGATTACCTGCCCGGAGGTCCGAAGGCTGAAATTGCTCTGGAGCTTATGAAGAAAAGTGTTGATATACTGAAAAATCATCCCATAAATCAAAACCGTATTTCCCGCGGATTAAACCCTGCCAACTCCATTTGGCTGTGGGGACAGGGCAAAAAACCTTCAATTCCTCTATTCATCGAAAAATACGGTTTATGCGGGTCAGTTGTCTCGGCTGTCGATCTTATAAAAGGAATCGGAATAGCCTCAGGAATGAAACCTGTAAAAGTAGAGGGCGCAACCGGAAATATTCACACCAATTTCAAAGGCAAAGCAGAAGCGGCCTTAGAAGAACTTAGAAATGGCAAGGATTTCGTATATATACATATAGAAGCACCTGATGAATGTGGTCATCAGGGACAGCTTGAAGAAAAAATCCGTTCTATAGAACTCATTGACAAAGAAGTGCTGGGCACATTACTTGAGGGTATCAGGGACCTGGATGATTACAGAATTATGATACTGCCTGATCATCCCACGCCTGTGGCAATTCAGACCCACTGCAGCGATCCTGTGCCTTTCATGATTTATGACAGCCGGAATACCGATGTGCTTAACAAAGATGCAGTCTATACAGAAAATTACTGTAAGGAAAACGGCTGCTTCATTGAACACGGATACACACTGATGGATATATTTCTGCAGGAATGAAAAGCAATTACCATATAGAAATGTGAAAATGGGCTGATATCATCAGCCCATTTATTTTATCTTGAGAAAAGTATTTTATTGCTGCATAAGAACCTCTTTGGGAGGAATCTTTATAACCTGATCTATCTTAATTAAATTTGGATTTTCTATATTATTGTATTCACACAATTTATCGATCAGGGAAAGATCATTGTAATATTTCTTGACTATTGAGTTAATACTTTCTCCTGATTTCACCACATGTTCAATTATCTCACCTGTGGCAGGTTCACTATCTTCCGGATCCTCAATATCTACAGGTTCCTCGTCCTCAGGCAATGGAGTTTCTTCATAGGACGGAGTTTCCGACGGCGAAACAGTCGGCGTTGCTGTTGCAGTCTGAGTAGGTTCGGTATTATCAAGTATATTATTAATTCCGGCATCTTTTAACGAATCTATGAACTTGAACAAAATGACAAATGCAACCACCACAGTAATAACAGTCAGCAAAAATGAGATTGTGCTTTGATGTTTGCTTATTTTCCGGCTATTTCTGCTGTATTTATAGGTAACCGGTGGAACCTTATTTAGTCTTTCAACTTTCTTTTTGACAGATTGAGTTTGTCTTTGCTGCTTTTGAATGTTTCTGCTTCTCTTTGCGGTCCCTGAGCTGCCGTAAACTCTCTCGATCTGTATTACCATTACCGCAAGATCACCGGTAAAACTTCTTTTCATAGCTTCTTCAGTAATACGATGAGCTATATAGGAACTGTCACTTCGCGAAGCCATCAGATCTTCTATTTTTTCTTCCCCTAAAGCTTCCATAACCCCTTGACTTACCAGTACAAAAGCATCATCCTGCTGCAGTGAGTATATATCAGAAACTATAACGCTGCCCTCAGCTTCTTCTCCGGGTATTTCCAATCCATCCTGTATTTCTTCATCATCAGCCTGAGCATCTATGGCTCTCCTTGCTTTAGCAGTTTCATTTGCAAGAGGTCTGAACATACCGTCCCTCATCATGAAAACATGACCATTTCCACCTGTAAGAGCGGCGAATTGACCATCTTTTATTCTCAGACCTGCAAAACCCAAATTCCACCGACTATCAGCAACAGGTACCTGATTTATCTCAAGAAAACTTGACAGGAGGCGTTCGGTTTCGTTAATCCTTGATTCCAGATCTTTTATATCAGAAGATATTTCTGTTTCATTCACCGTTGCCTTTTCATGAGCCCTACCAATTTCTTTCAACATGGAAACATGCATATTCTGATCAGGAATTTCGCATTCCATATTGTCAGCAATTGCAAACAGGTACTCGGTTCCCCGGCTTTCCATTGACGCCTGCACGTTATCGATATAATTTTCTGAGGTAAACTTCCCATTCATGTAAAAAGAACAAGTATTCTTCTCACGATTAAAACCTATACGGGAGTAGACACATGCATTTACCCTGACCACGCTACTCATAGGATTCTCCTCTTTTCGACAAATATCATGCCTTTTTCCTATTATTCATCATATCACAGCATAAAGTGCCTTTCAACTTAAACTGAAAAATCCCTCATCTCTTCAAAGTATGGTTCATAATTATATTTTTGGGAATTATTATTTTGATTTATTCCCGGCTTTACACACATTTTTGAAGGTCTTCATGTTATGCTTTCAATATTGAATAAGAATTTCATATATATATATATTCAAGGCATTGTTTTTTGTTGTCACTGGCATATGTTTAAAGTATAATTAGGATTGTTATAATGGCAGAAACCTATTCAGAAGCTGTTTTGCAAAAAAATATATTAATGGGAATTTTTAGTTGTCAGGAGCTGATGTTATGACGAAATCACAGCAGTTGTTCAGTGTACGTGATATAACAGATTTACGCGATATGGTAAAACAAAGTGTCGAATTATATGGAGACTTAAACGCATTTCTTGTCAAAAACAAGGAAACCTCCGAGGTAAAAGGAGTTACATATAAACAGTTTCAGAATGATATACAATGCCTTGGCACAGCATTATGTGAACTGGGACTTAAGGACAGCAATATTGCTGTTTTAAGTGAAAACCGCTATGAATGGTGTGTTTCCTACCTGGGAATTGTCAATGAAACCGGTGTAGTAGTGCCTCTGGACAAAGAACTTCCACATGAGGAGATTTGTAATCTTCTTGAAAGAAGTGATTGTAGCGCAATACTATGTTCAGGCAATTATGAAGATATATTGGCAGAAAAAAAGGACAGTCTTCCGAAGCTTAAATATATAATTAGCTTTGACAAAGCAAAAAGTGAAGATAATGTCCTTTCCTTCAGTGAGCTTATAGAAAGAGGAAGACACCTTTTATCAGAAGGCGACACCACCTTCATTGATTCTTCAATTGACCGCGAAAAGATGAATATGCTCATCTTTACATCAGGCACAACAGATCAGAGCAAAGGAGTAATGCTCAGCCATAAAAATATTGTGTCCAATATTATGGCTGTTTCAAAATTGCTCTATGCCGATACCAATGACTCTATCCTGTCTATTCTGCCCCTTCACCATACATATGAATGTACAGCAGGATTTCTCACAATGATTTATTTAGGTGTAACCATAGCTTTCTGTGAAGGGCTCAGACATATAACCAGAAATCTGCAGGAGTATAAGCCCACAATACTTATGAGCGTTCCGTTGATACTTGAAAATGTTTATAACAAAGTTATTAAAAAGGCAAAGAAAGAAAAGAGATATGCCGTGCTTAAACTGGCTCTCTGGATAAGCGGACTGCTTTATAAACTCAAAATAGATGTTAGACGTAACCTGTTCAAAGAAGTCCTGGATAATTTAGGCGGGAATCTCAGGCTCATCATATCCGGCGCTGCCGCATTAAATCCTAAAGTATCCAGAGCTTTGCGCGCCATGGGTTTGAATATTATGCAGGGCTACGGCCTTACCGAATGCTCACCCATTGTCTCTGTCAACCGTCTGGATTATTTTAAAGACTCGTCTGCTGGTCTTCCACTTCCGGGAATACAAGTTGAAATAGACAACCCGGACGCAGATGGAATTGGTGAAATCAAAGTCAGAGGTCCCATTGTCATGCTGGGATATTACAAAAATCCGGAAGCAACAAAAGAAGTACTCAGGGATGGATGGCTGTACACAGGCGATAATGGTTACATAGACAAGCACGGATTTTTATTCATTTCAGGCCGGAAGAAGAATGTTATAGTCACTAAAAATGGTAAGAATATATTCCCTGAAGATGTGGAGCTTTACCTCAACAAAAGTGAGTACATTAAAGAATCTCTTGTATACGGGGTAAATGAGGAAGGCGAAGATGATACAATAGTTTGTGCCAAAATTGTGCCTGATATTGAAGTAATAACTGATAAATTCGGAAGAACCCCATCCGATGAAGAACTGTATAAGCTTATCCAGCAGGAAGTAAAAAAAGCAAACAAAAAATTATCTTCCTATAAAAAGATAAGACATTTTGAATTACAGAAAGAAGAATTTGAAAAAACTACGACAAAGAAAATCAAAAGACATCTGGAACTGGTTTCTCTGAAATCAATCGGAGAAATGATTAAAGTTTTTAACAGACAGGCCAAGTAAAATAATTATGATTTATGAGTGGATACATATATTTTTGGATTAAAATAATTTAAAGATAGCTACCTGAAATCAAAGGAGAAAAGATGTTTAAAAGTACATTCCATTCCCATAGCCGTTTTGACGATGGCAAAGAGGAACTTGAAGCCTATATAAAATCAGCATTAGAGAAAGGTTTTAAAGCCTTTGGCTTTTCAGCCCATGCCCCTGTACTTAATGAGACCGGCTGGAACATGAAAATGAAGGATTTTGAAGAATACGTCAATACCACCAAAATACTCAAGAATAAGTACAAAGACAAACTTGAGATTTATACTGGTCTCGAAACAGATTTTTATGAAGGCTCAATTGACTGGAGGAAGAAAGAAGGTATTGAGTATACCATTGGGGCTGTTCATTTTCTTGTAGATAAAAAAACAAATGAATATTTGCCTGTTGACGGAACACCTGAAGAGTTTGAAGAAACTTTAAACAACTCTTTTGGCGGAGACATTAAAGCACTTGTTTCAGCTTACTACGGCAAAATCAGAGAAATGCTTTTATTAATGAAGCCTGATATAGTTGCACATTTGGATGTGATACGGAAAAATAATAAGAATTGCAAATACTTTAAAGAAGATGATGATTACTACATGAATGAAGTCTATGAGACTTTAAAAGTCATATCCTCCTCCAATGCTATTGTAGAAGTCAATACAGGGGGTATTTCCCGTGGATATGTAGAAAGTCCATATCCAAGCCGTTGGATTCTGGAGGCATGTCTTGATATGAATATCCCTGTAATTGTTAATTCAGACTGCCATCATCCCGAACATATTGATTTTTATTATGAAGAAACCTATGATATGCTAAAGGATATAGGTTTCAAATACCAGCGAGTGCTATACCGAAATGAATGGCGCGATGTGAGCCTCTGATATTACTGAAAGGAAGCTGTAAATACAAATGAAAGTCATACACCTTATTGGCGGTGGAGACGAAGGCGGTGCCAAAAGCCATGTTCTCCAGCTTATAAAGGAATTGGGCAAATATATAAAAGTCACTCTTGTCAGCTACAGAAAAGGGCATTTTCATGACGATGCCGTAAAAATGGGCATCGATGCTCATATTATTCATTCAGGCAATATATTCAGGGATATAAGAAAAACTCTGAGACTGGTCCGTTCGGGTAAGTATGATATTATTCATGCCCATGGTGCCAAAGGCAACATGATAGCGACAATTATTAAAAAGATAACAGGCATCCCGGTAGTTACTACTGTTCACAGTGACTACCGCCTGGACTATATCCACAGTATATGGAAGAGATACTCATTCGGAATCATCAATATGATTGCGCTCAGGCATATTAATTATCATATTGCTGTTTCAAGCAGCCTGAAAAATATACTCATCGAACGGGGTTTTAATCCGCAAAACCTTCACCTTGTCAATAACGGCATTCCATTCGACAATGATATACCTGAATGTACAAGAAAGGAGTTTTTTCAGCGTTTTAACGTTCCTTTCCATGAGGATTGTGATCTTATTGGTATCATGGCCCGGCTCCATCCGGTGAAAGACCATGAGACATTTTTAAAAGCGGCTGCAGAAGTTGTGAAGGTAAACCCGAATGCACGGTTTTTAATTTGTGGTCCCGGGGATGATCTCATGCCCCATCTGAAACAATTTGCAAAAAAACTCAATATAGATGACTATGTTCATTTTACAGGTAAAGTGGATACTCCATATGATTTTTTCCAGATTATTGATATAAATGTTTTAACTTCTATAAGCGAGGGTTTCCCTTACGTAATCCTTGAAGGAGCACGTTTTGAAAAGGTATTTGTAGGCACAAGGGTAGGCGGATTGGCAGACCTGGTGGATTCAGGTCACAATGGTTACTTAGTAGAACCCAAGGACTGGAAGACCCTGGCCGGTTACCTTATAGAGCTCACTTTGGACAAAAATAAAAGAGAGTTGATGGGTAAAGCCTTAAAGGAAAAAGCAGAGGCTGAATTTTCACTCAGAAAAATGTGTGAAACTCAGCTTTCAATATATTCAACCATCCTGAAAAACGAGGAGAAATTTAAAAAAGATAATAAATTGTACGATATTTCAATACTCGGGTATTACGGCTACAAAAACAGCGGAGATGAAGCAATTCTCCATTCAATACTTAATTCTTTCCGTAAAATTGACCCCAGCCTTAATTACGTTGTTTTTTCCAAAAACACTAAAGAGACCAGAAAAACTTATCTGGTAGAATCAATTAACCGGTTCAATATTTTGAAAGTATACAAATGTCTGAGAAGATCCCGTCTCTTTCTGGCAGGCGGCGGTAGCCTGATCCAGGATTGCACAAGTACGAGATCCATTATTTTCTATTTAGGCATATTAAGAATGGCAAAACGGGCAGGATCAAAAACCATGCTGTTCTCCAATGGAATCGGACCCATCAGAAAGCCCTTTAACAGACATTTAGCCAAACTCGTGCTGAATGAATTAACGGCAATAAGCCTGCGTGATTCCAAATCTTTTGAAGAAATCAAGACTCTTGGTATTGACAAGCCATATGTTTACCTTACTTCTGATCCTGCAATACTTATGGAACCATGCGAGAAAAGCTCGGTTGATAAACTGATTGCCGACGAACAAATACCTGCTGACAAAAAGCTGGTGGGCTTCTCCATACGAAAATGGGGAGATACCAAATATTATGATAAAATTGCAAAAATTGCAGATTTTTGTGTTGAGCATTTAAATCTGCACCCTGTATTTATACCCATGCAGTATCCCTGCGATCTGGATGCCTCCCTGGCAATTGCTAAGCTTATGAAGCATCCGGCAACAATTATAAAAGGCATGTACTGTCCTCCCACAATGCTTGGTTTTGTCTCCCGACTGGAAATACTGGTCGGAATGAGACTTCATTCCCTCATATATGCTGCAAACCAATGCATTCCTATGGTAGGTCTGGTATATGAACCAAAGGTCGAAGCATTCCTTAAAGAAATAAATCAGCCTTCAGCAGGGAAACCTGAGGATCTCAATGAAATTGAAACTTGTACATTAATTGAAGAAGTTCTGGCAAACCGCCAGAAACTTGTGGCTGATCTCACCAAATCAAGAGACCGCCTGAGAATTTTGGCGAAAGGAAATATGTATACGGCATATGACATTTTAATCAATAAATAATAGAGCAGGCGCCAAAAGATATTTACTGAATTTGGCCCTGCTTATATTTATCCTGTCTGAACCCGAAGTACAAAACTATAGAAGCTATCACCCAGAAATAAACAACCATATAAGGAACTTCAAAGACATTCTCGACCAGATTGTGGACTATAACACCGCAAAGTCCTGCAAAGCCCCCTGAAACAATGAGTTTGGTGCTATAACCCCTGCTATGCTTTATAGAACGGACTGACCATATAATAAGAACGAGTATGAGCACTCCAAAAGCCGCAATACCTATACTGCCCATTTCCACCATGGTTTTCAGCCAGTAATTATCCATATAAAATGTATCTGGAATAAGGTCCTTATTGTTCATGGCCACTGCACCGCCGAAGTGTCCCAGACCAACACCCATTAATTTATTCTGGGTAAAAAGCTCCCAGCCTTTTTGATAACGCATTAATCTTCCCGCTGTCAGACTATTTATGAAATACTGGGGTGACAGCAGATACTTAATTCTTGCCATAACTGACGGGATCAGGAAGACACCGCTTCCTCCAACCATCAATAGAAGCAGCCATCTTGGATTTACTGAAAGACAGAATACAAAAAGAGCTGCAGCCGCGCCTAACCAGGCACCGCGGGACAGTGTAAGAATAAGACTTATACCCATTGCTCCCAATAGAATAAAGAAAACCGATCTGTCCAGAAAATCCCTGTCTTTCTGCAATACCAGTGCAAGACAAAGAGGAATCATTAAAATGAAGATACTGCCTAAAATATTGGGGCTTCCTACAAAAGAAAACACTCTCGTACCAGTTGCACCTTCGGCAGCATCTGTCCAATGTGCAGGTGTGGGTACTTTCATAATATACTGATAAATACCGTGTAGCCCCATCAAACCTCCTACATAAACCATGAGCCTGATAATCAGGTAAGCTTTTTTATCATCAGTTAAAAAACTGTTTATGACAAAGAACCATAAAACATACTGTACTATAACCCTCATACCATCAAAGCCCAGTCGGGGATAAAGAGAATTTACAAGGAAAAGAAAGACCGATACTGAAATCAGGAGAAACATAGGTGCATCCAAAGGGGTTATATTTAGAGACTCTCTTTTGAAGAAAAACCAGTACAGTACTACATAAATAATGCATATCAAAAGATAAGCCTCATCCCACAATGAGAAAAATGAAACATTCCCGAAAATTTCGCGTCCGATTTCATCTATGAGGGCATAGAAGGCAACACATGGTATCAGTAAAACATTGAAAATATGAAAAACTTTTGAGGTTGAAAGTATACGGTATACCAGGCTTTCCCTGAGAATACCCAGCATACTGTCCCTGAAACCCATGGTCTTCCGATTGATACATTCCAGTAAGCGGTATATAAATGAAGAGTGCTGTCTATAAGGTTTTATAGCCCTGCGGCGCAGGAAACAGGCCGTCTTGCTGTTAACAATGACAGCACCGATACATTCAACCACTCTGGAAATGAAACTGTGATTGATAATTTCAATAACAGAATAAATGAAGCGATATATTAAACTTTGTCTGAACCAGACTTCCAGCATGCTCATTTTCTTACCCCGTTTATTTTTCTCTGATATCCAGAACCAGACTTTCTGTACCGATTGCGTATATGGTTTTTACAGTCATTTTGCCGCCCACAGCGACAGCATACCTGCCTATTTTGATATCAGCATCATTTTGCTTATCATCAATTTCTATTTCCACATAGACATCTTTCAGATTGGGATCGACTGTTTCAACAAGTTTACCGTCAGCAGTCTGTACGGTAATTACAGCTGGAACCTCCTCTATGGAGACAATCCGTGCATTGGTAAACCCGTCATTGTCATAGTATATCCTTCTGTCCTTTTCAAGGGCTTTTGCAAAAGTGTCAGGCATTGCCGAGCATTTTACAGTAGCAATATATGTCTTTACAGGAACCTGATTTCCGGCATCTGTCCTGTTTTTTACAACTCTATAACCTATTCCGGCCGCCAGGAATATGACTGCTAAAAGAACGATAAGATCAAATAGATTGATTTTTCCGAAAATCCGACCCTTTTCATCTATTATTCTCATTTTTCTCCTCCTGTCATGGAATTTAATAATTTTGACAAACTCTCAGTAAGTGCTCTTCTGTCATATCGCGAAATCTCTTCATAATCGGGATTAACAATATTTTCACCATTCAACCATGCCTTATAAAGGCGCATAAAACCGTCCTGAATCTTTCTTTTATCCTCCCAGTGACAAACTATACCTGTTCCGGTATCACGGATAATATCTGCGGCAGCACCGTTTTCCGGGATAACTGCAAGAATGGGATTTGAAGTCTGAATATATTCAAATATTTTTCCTGTATAGAAAGCTTCTGAACCAGGCCCACCCCCTTCAATCAATAGCAGGGCATCGGAATTTATCATTTCATATACGCATTTTTGATGTTCCATATAATCTATTAAATCTACTGAACCATCAAGGCCATTTTTGTCAACGAGATCCTGAAGAACATTTCTCTTGAAACTGCCGATAAAACGCAGGCAAATTTTATTCTTTTCTACTCTTCCGGACGAAACAAGCTCTCCTACAGCTTCAATTATTTTATCAGGTTTTCTTCTTCCGTAAAGAGCCCCTGTATAAGTTACTGTGAATTTATCGTTTTTTCTGGATTTGACATCCGTATTTCCGAAGTCATCCGGGTCAAAACCATTGGGAATAACCACCATGCGCTTTTCAAGTTCCAGGTCCGGATTAAGCCTTACAAAATTTTTTTTCATAACAGGTGTATTGGTAATAAGCGCATCTGCATTTTTAAGCACTTCATATTCCATAGCCTTTTCCTTCCTGGCTCTGGCAGGTCTGTGGGGATTATCCAGGAAATATGGATTGTTGGTCCATTCATCTCTGAAGTCTGCAACCCATGGTATATCAGGGAAGTTCCTTTTTAACTCAAGCCCTAAAAGATGGGCGCTATATGGGGACGAAGTGGAATACACAGCATCAATATCCCCTTTGGCTAACCTCTCCAGAGCCTTTGGCAAGGCTTTTTTCATCCAAAGCACCTCACCGTCTGGTATCAACAGCTTCCAGGCGATAAATTTGCCAACTTTATTTAATACTGAAGGCCAGACAGTAAGATCATACGCAGGCGTCTTTATTATCTCAATGCCATCAGGGATATCCTTAAGCAGTGAGTCATCCCGCAGTGTCATTTTGGTAGTGTCGCGGGTAATGACAACCGGCTCCCATCCGAAACGGGGCAGATACTTTGCAAATTTAGCACTTCGCTGAACACCCGAACCTCCAACCGGCGGAAACTGGTGGGCTATCATGAGAACCTTTCTCACGTATTATTCCTCCCCCAGCCAAGCAGATGATAACTCAGTCCGGAGTTTTCAACGGTTTCAGGATCCCAGAAATTTCTGGTATCCAGAACTTGGGGCGTATTCATCACACTCTTTATTCTTGAAAAGTCCAGATCCTTAAACTCGTCATGATTGACAGCCAGCACAACAAGATCGGCATCTTTGGCTGCTTCATATACATCTCTGCTTTCAGAGCCTTCATAATCAACATGGTTGTCCACTACTACACAGTCAAACTGATTTTCTTTCAAAAGACCCACAAGCTCCAAAATTGGACTTTCACGCATATCGTCCACATTGGGCTTATATGTTATCCCAAGAATACAAATCTTTCTTTTGCCCTCTATGTTTGCTGTTAATTCATTAATCCTGTTAAACACATAGCGTGGCATACCATCATTGGTATTCCGGCTCAGAGTGATTATCCTGGCCAGTTCAGGACATTTTTCAACAATGAACCAGGGGTCAATTGCTATACAATGTCCTCCCACACCGGGACCGGGCATGTGGATGTTTACCCTGGGATGTTTATTGGCATATTTTATAACGTCCCATGCATTGACGTTCAGTTTTTCACAAAGCATGGCAAGTTCGTTGGCAAGTGCTATATTAACATCCCTGTATGTGTTTTCCATAAGTTTACACATTTCTGCTGTTGTTGCATCCGCTATATAGATTTCTCCCTCGACAAAGCTTTCATAGAGCTCTTTAACCACCTGAGCAGACTTTTCATTAATTCCGCCCACTACACGGCTGTTTTCCCTGAGCTCCTTCAAAATCCGGCCGGGCAATACTCTTTCCGGGCAATATGCCACATAAATATCTTCTCCCGGCTTAAAACCTGCCTCTTCAATAACAGGACATAGAAGATCCCTGGTAGTACCCGGTGGCGAAGTCGACTCCAGAATTATAATATTGCCTTTTTCAAGATAGGGTAATATTGTGCGCACTGCATTTTCTACAAGGCTAAGATCAGCTCTTTTATCGGGAAGAATGGGAGTTGGAACACAAATAATAAAAGCATCAGCCTTTTCAGGCTTGTCCGATGCAAAAAGATTACCGTTATTAACCGCTTCTTTGACAAGGTCTTCAAGGTAGGGCTCCTCAATAATTATTTCTCCCTTGTTTAATGCTTCCACTACTTCCTTATTTATATCCACACCGTGGACTTTATGGCCGTTTGTTGCAAACATGGCTGCTGTAGGAAGTCCTATATATCCAAGCCCGATTATACATATTTTCATGTTTTACACTCCTAAGTCGCTTTCATTGCTAAAAATCAAGGTCTGAACCGCAATTTCAGCAATAAAAAATTTCATTATAAAGCCAGATTTCTACCTGTAAGATAGTTACTTAATAAGTGTATCATCACTTTAAACCGAGGTCAATAAATCGTAAAACGAACACAAACAATATATATTCTTTTCAAAACCTGAAGGTTTTAGTATAATTCATTGGGCGGAACTCGTCCTTATATTAAGTGATCAATTTTGGTTAAAATATTTAATTATTAGAAAAATCATACAGTATCAAAAAATTTCGATAAGGAGGCCAATGGCCCGATATGACTGAGAAAGTAGATATACATGGTGTAAAAATAAATAATGTTACAATGGAAGAAGCTCTTGATTGTGCATTAAAGATGCTTGAAAGCGACAAACCCGGAAGAATATATACCCCTAATTCCGAAATAATAATGCAGGCATACAGGGATAAAACACTTATGTCCATATTGAATGATGCTGACCTTTTAATTCCTGACGGTGCCGGTGTTGTTTTAGCCTCCAGAATACTGAACAAAAACCTCAAAGAAAAAGTTTCTGGTATTGACCTTGTAAAAAGAATTTTCGAAAATACAAAAAAGCGTCCAGCCAGCTTTTTTATACTTGGCGGAAAACCCGGAGTTGCTGAAAAAGCAGCTATCAATATTTATTCAGAATATCCAAAGGCAAAAATTGTAGGTTATCATCACGGATACTTTAAAGAGGTACAAATACCTGAGATTATAGACCAGATAAACAAGGCAAAACCCGAGATCTTACTTGTAGGATTAGGTGCACCCAAACAGGAAAAATGGATTCATAACCATTACAAACAACTGTCCTGCAAATTAATCATGGGTGTTGGAGGAACCATTGATGTATTTGCCGGAACAGCAACACTGGCGCCCGAATTCATGAGAAAAGCAGGTCTTGAGTGGTTATACAGGCTTATTAAACAGCCTTCCAGGTATAAACGGATGCTGGATTTGCCGCGTTTTATGCTTCTTACCTTGAAAACAAAACTCAGGTCAAAACCGCATCAAAAGTCATAGCAATGTTAATCTCAGGTTATATCAGCGCTTTAATACCTGCACAGTTTCGACAGCCAAAACATATACAATATCCATTGTTACAGGTTCTTCGGCCTTAAGCCCGTCTACCAGACCTGCAGGTAATATCTCTTTAAGTTTATAAAGTGCCTTACCTTCCTCCCATTGTATTTTCATGACATCCAGGATCATTTGACCTGCAGCCTCTCCTGTAAGGATATCTTTTTTCTCCCAGGAGGTCAGAATGTAGTCCATATCCAATGTGTATAATTCCGGGGCCATTTTTACAATGGCATTTTTCAGAAGAACAGCCAGAAGTTCCTGACTTACCTGCGAATCCAGTTTATAATTATTGTCCGGGCCTCCTGCAATAAGCCCGTACTCCGCAAGGATTCTGATGTACGGATAAACAGGAAGATCAATCAGTCTTTCCTGAGTATCTTCAACTAAAATATATTCTGAAAAATCCTCGAGATAAATTCCGCCATGTTTTAAATATTTTCTTAAACTTTTCAACTCTTCAGACTGATTAAGTATCTCAAGAGGCGAGATATTATTCAGAAAACTGTATGCCGATATTAGACCCGCTGACTCGCCAACAGTTATACGGGCCGGAATGCTTCCGGCACTTGTGGCAGCAAGCGAACTGTAAGATGCCTTTGACCCCAGCATCAGTACATTTTCCAGATTTGCCGGAATGATTGAGCCGAGGGGAATTGAATATACATGGGGGTCGACCACAATATATTCAATATTATCTTTTGTAAATTTACTTGCATCGACCTTTTCAGAACAAAGGGCAATACCATCTTCAAAGTTCCTGTTCTCCATAATATCTGCAACTGTAAGAGAATATCTTCCTTCATAGTGCAGATATTCAGGAATAAACAGACTTTCAGGCCCTTCTTTATATTTACAATCTTTAAAAGCAGTCACGACATTTTTCAGATATGCCGTCATCATGATGGCTTCCTGTTCAGCTTCCTTGTATGCGGCATTCAAAGCTGCATCATCTTCCACATCCACACCATAAACCTGCAATCCTGATATTACTACCTCATCATCGTTTAATATTATGAACGCAGGCGATACCATCTTGGTATTAGGTTTTACTTTCTGATATGATAACAAAGCAAGCTGAAATTCATCTATAAAATCTGTGGTCTTCCTGTTTTTTTGGAGGGCTTCGGTGTCAACTCCCGATATACTGAAGTTAAATTCCACCGGAGAATAAAATTCCTTAAAACCTATATCTTCTGATCCTTTTTTGTAAGGAGTCCCGCACAATTTCAGCAAATCCCCTTTGAATGTAGCATCAATAAAATTTCTTGCAGTATAATGGAATTTTCCCTGGGGATTTTCAACAGTAATTCCCTTAAGTATTTGATTTTCAATTTCCACCTCTGTCACTTTACTGTTGTAGATTACATCAAGGCTTTCTTCAGCCTCCACAAGCTTTTCAATCTGTGACTCGTATTCTAAGCTGCTGAAACCTATACTGATCCGGCCAAAAATCTCCTCGTAAATACCTTTGTTCAAGGAAACTCTCTTTCCATTTATAAGCCCTTTCTGAGGATTCATTCTGGATATTTTACCAGAAGTTATGTATCCACCAAGACTTGAGTCCCCGGTGACAAGAAGAGTTTTAAGACCGGTTCTGGCACAGGCCAAAGCAGAGGCAATACCTTCAGGTTCAGAACCGATTACAATTGTGGCATATTCGAATTCATTAAAATTAAGATCTTTCCTGCTCATTTTAATATATCTCTGAAAAACATTGCCCTTTATCACAGGGCGAAACCCAAACCAAAAGGTAATCACCATCAAAATTCCAACTATTATACTTTTGATCAGACGTTCTTTCTTCATAATAAAAACCCTTTTAAGGCAAATTTATTTTGGAATAAAGCTCCCATATATACTATCGTAAAAAAACCGAAAAATAAAAAGGGTGACGAAAGCCACCCGTTAAATTTTTATTATCAAAAAGATTTTCACTATTTTATTTCGTAAGCACCCCTTATCAGAAGGTATGCTTCCTTAGATACATCTGAAGTAATTTTCAGACCTCTTCCATCACTTCTGGATGAAATCAGAAGATGTTGAACCGGAACTTTGTCACCCTGATTAAGATCTTTTCCGGCAGTCGCATCTACCAGTCCACCGGCAGTGCCGCCTACAGTTGTAGCTGAACCACTTCTCAAAATTGCCTCGCTTCCACCGGCAAGCAGTATTGTTTGTCCGGCGTCGGCCCTGACAACCTCGAAGCCGCCCTCTAATGCAGCTATCTGCCCTTTTAATGTCTCAATTTCCTGTAATGCTCCTATGACAAAGGATGTAAGATCTCCTATATCAGTCTGAAGTTGTTCTATTACTTCTGTATCAACATTTCCGGAAGATGAACCGCCTGATTTGCCAATCTGGCTGCTAAGAAGCGCAATCTGCTGGTCAACATAGCTTTTGGTTACTAACGGATCGGAATCGCTTCCCGGATTTCCGTTTCCCGCCGAAGCCATCAGGGTAACACACGCTAAAACTGTTACTATACAAATTAACAAAACTAACTTATTTTTTCTTTTGCAACTCATCTCTTTCCTCCTTAGTATCTGACTTCAGACTCACTTCTTACTGGACGTATGTAGCGTTCAGGCCAAAGCTTGTCTGAAGTGCATGATCAACCTGTCTCATTAAGTAATCATCAAGATGTCCTGCTTTTTCACGCAGTCTTCTTTTATCAATGGTTCTTATTTGTTCCAAGAGTACTATGGATCTTTTACTGAGCCCGCAAAGCTCACCTTTTATTTCAATATGTGTTGGAAGACGGGCCTTGTCCAATTGTGAGGTAATAGCTGAAACTATAATGGTGGGGCTGAACTTGTTGCCTATGTCATTTTGAATTACCAGAACCGGTCTGATCCCCCCCTGTTCAGAACCTACTACGGGACTTAAGTCAGCGTAATAAATGTCTCCTCTTTTTACCTGCATATTGATCACTCCTGTAAAAAGTATTGGTGACCAAATACACTGACCCCTCTTATTTTGTCCCTTCCTATATTATAAGAAAATATAGGGAAGAGTTCAATTAAGATTAGATTACGCTTCTATGATTATTATTACACTTTCCCTAAATTTGTATACTCATTTTTTTGCAGTTATACAAGATAATTCAGCACATTTACTATTTTTCCTTCCTTAAAATATACCCTCGGGATACGTTTACCTATAATGCATACTACCTCATATGGAATTGTTCCCATAAGGTCTGCAATTTCATCGGCTGTAATTTCATGATTTCCCTGCCTGCCTATGAGAACTACTTCATCGCCGATATTAACTTCACCTTCAATATCCGTTATATCCACCATAAGCTGATCCATACAAATTGCGCCAACCACCGGGGCATATTGTCCATTGATCAAAACATGGCTTTTACCGGTTAAAAGTCTTGAATATCCGTCGGCATATCCGATAGGTACAGTTGCCAGTTTAGTAGACCTTTTTGAAATAAACTTCCGGCCATAACTGACACTGGCGTCCCTTTCAATCCATTTGACCATTGAAACCTTTGCCTTTAAAGACATGGCAGGTCTCAGATCTATAACACCTCTGTCAACTTCTTTGGAAGGATATATACCGTACAGGATTATTCCCGGTCTGACAAGTTCCAGACTGTACTGAGGATATTGTATGATTGCAGCACTATTGGATACATGCTTTATCGGAATCAGTATTCCTATCCTGTTAAGTTCATTTATGATAATATCAAACAATTCCATCTGATGCCGGGTATATGTCCTGTCCTCTTCATCTGCAGCGGCAAAATGTGTGAATATGCCTTCTATCACTATACCGGGCATTTTCTGAATGGCCGTTACTTCTTTTACAGCACTGTAGCCGGGTAAAAAACCTACCCTGGACATACCTGTATCTATTTTTATATGTACATGAATGCGGGCATTATTTTTTACCGCCACATCTGACAAAATTTTTGCCATTTCATTACTGTAAACGGTCTGAGTTATATTATATTTCACAAGTTCGTCAGCTCTCTCAGGGTTTGTATGACTCAGAACCAAAATAGGGACTTCCACCCCTATTTTTCTGAGCTGTATTGCTTCATCAAGCATTGAAACAGCAAGCCTTGTGGCGCCATTTTCTATCATCGTATTTACAGTTTCCAAAACACCGTGCCCGTATGCATCTGCTTTGACAACTGCCATTATTTCGGTTCTTTTCCCTACAAGTCTTCTGATTTCTCTGACATTGTGCGCAATATTATCCAGATTTATTTCGGCCCATGCCCGGGTAAATTTATACTCCAAACAACCACCCTCTGCTAACAAATACTGCTCTTTTATTTTAATTCCACTGCTTAAGCCATATTACTCATTTATTATCTTAAATGCCTCAGAAATATTATCTGCTATATCTGAAGCCATTACACTCCTGCGGTCTTTTCCGCCCCCTGCTATCTCACCAGCAAGTCCATGAAGGAAAACTGCGGCGCATGCCGCGTCATAGGGAATCATTCCCTGACCAAGAAAGGCAAGAATCATGCCCGCAAGCACATCCCCTGCCCCGGCAGTGGCCATACCATCATTGCCGGTCGGATTTATGGAAACCCGCCCGTCGTTGGAAGCAATTACGGTTCCCGCACCCTTGAGTACTACATTTAAACCATACTCATCAGCAAAGTCTTTTGCAATAGAAATTCTGTCCTGCTGAACTTCATTTATGCTTTTTCCTGTAAGCCTTGCCATTTCGGCGGGATGAGGAGTAATAACGGCCTCACCACGTATATTTTCCAAAAGTGATTTATCCCTTGCCATGATATTTAATGCATCAGCATCAATCACCATTGGCTGTTCGCAGACTTCCACCACTTTTTTCAGTAGTCGGTGCGTATCTTCATTGCAGCTAAGTCCCGGACCTATAAGCAAAGCATCTGAATCAATTATAAGATCTTTAAGTAGCTTATGGTCTTCAATACATAAATGCCCTTCTTTTTCGGACATTGGCACAATAATTGTTTCAGGTACAAGGACGGATATTATGTCAGCACAGCTTTCCGGCACTATTGCCTTGACCAGGCCACAGCCTGTTCTGTAAGCTGAATAGCATGATAAATAAGCGGCACCGGTCATGCCTTTAGATCCGGTTATGGCAAGAACCTTCCCAAAAGTACCTTTATGTCCGTCCAATGGTCTGTCCAGAAGAAGCCTGGCAATATCTTTTTTCTCCAATAAATTCGGCGCATCAAAACTATCGAAAAGATTATATGGTATTCCAATATCGGCCACAGTAAGTTCCCCGATATAACCTGCCCCAGGAAACTGGACCATTCCTGTCTTGGGAAGGAAAAAAGTCACTGTGGCATCCGCCCTGACGGCTTTTCCCCTGACAGCACCTGTAAGTCCATCTACACCTGAAGCAATATCAATTGCCAGAACCAAACGTGATCTCTCATTTATTATATCAATGACTCTGCCCCAGAGACCTTCCACATCCCGGTTCAGACCCGTACCTAAAAGACCGTCTATAACAAGATGGCTTCTTTCACATGAAATTTCAAAACGTTCTATGGTATTTTCATCCATTATTGCAATATCCACGCCCATATTGACAAGGATTCTTGCATTTGTATATGCATCCCCGGCAAGGCTTCTCAGATCTGTCATACTAAAAACCGATACAGCATAGCCCAAAGTCAGTAAATGTCTTGCAACTGCAAATGCATCCCCGCCATTGTTACCCGCTCCGGCAACTACTGTAATATATGGATTTTCAATATTCTCAATAAGGCTAACCGCTTTATTTGTCACACAAAGAGCTGCATTTTCCATAAGAACAATTCCTGGTATACCCAGTTTTTCTATGGCTGTTTTGTCAATCATCCTCATTTGCTGGGGTGTTATCAGTTTCATCTTTCAATTCCTCCGACCCAAATTTATCTTCAAGCCTTTTAACCTCATCAACACCTATGAGTTCAGTAAGGTCAACAGCATATTTAGTCCAATCAAAGGAGATACTTTTCAGCTCCCGGGTTAAAAATAATTCTCTTTGTTTTAGTTCATTTAATTCATTTATTATATCCTGGGCTCTGTCCCGATTAGCTTTGAGGGTTTTGAATATGTACGTCACTGAATTCTGTAAAAGTTCCAAATTAGCTTGTTTTAACTCATCATCCAGGTCTTCTATTTCTTCCAGAATCTCATCCATACGTTTATTTATGTTTTCAATTTCTTTTCTGCATTGTTTCAGTCTTTCCTTTGCTTCTTTATTGTCTTTTTCAAAGGCTTCCTCAGTAAGACTCATAATTTCTTTCATCAATTTCCGCTTACGAGGCTCAAGACTTTCCTGCTCTTTCAAAAGCATTGCCTCTTTTTTTATAAGTTCATTCATATTTTTTTCTGCCATCTCTATCTCTGAATTCATTTTAATGTTTACAAACAACTTTGTCCATCGTTCATCAATTGAAAGCCTTGTAATATTATTTTTCCTTAATATTGAAGGGTCAAAAACTATATAGTAGTCAGATTTCTTCCTTATTACTGATTTTATGGCTGAATTTAATAATGTTTTCAGTCTGGAAATCCACATATTAATTCCTCCAATTAATGTGGCGTAATAAAAATAATAAAAAGTTCTTCTAAATCAGTTAATGTCTTAGTATAACATAAGTGAGAGAGTTTCAAGGCACCGGATCCGATACCCGGAATAATTCTCCGATATTGAGGTTGTCATGGGAACGAACCGTATTAAGAATGCATTTTTTCTTATGCCAATAAAAACGTTTATAAAAGACAAGCGTAAAGCTGCTGTACTCTTAATATCGGCTTTTTTCCTGCTTGTTTTTATTATTTCTGCAATACTTATTAATAATTTGCTGGATTCCACTTCTATATACAACGGAGTGTATATAGGCAATAAAAACTTAGGGCAGTTCTCCAGGGAGGAGCTTAAAAACTATCTGTCCAGAAATTATTCTGATATTTTGGATAATATATATTTCACAATTGAATGCGATCTGTTTTCAAGAAGATACAATGCAAAACAAACAGGTCTTGCCCTGGATATGGAGGCAATGATTGAAAAAGCCTGGTCAATAGGCAGAAAAGGAAATGTCATAGAAAGGCTTATTCAGATTCTGAAACTCCGGAAAAACCCTGTTTATATTGCTCCGGTCATAGACGCATCAGGCGAGGATTTTGAAAACTTTCTGAGAAGTATTCTAAAAGAGGTAAACAGAGAGGTTATTCCGCACAATATTATTATACTTGAAGACAGGGCAATACTTTGTACAGGAATGCCCGGAAAGATAGCAGATGAGGTTAAGTTGCGCCAGGATATAATACAGGCTGTGAGTTCCTTACAGGATAATAAGATAGAGATTGAATTTAAAAAGACTTTTCCTGCTCCAATAGATTTTCAAGCCACTTTGTCCACATTGAACAAAAAACCTGTAAATGCTGCATTTAAAAAGACATCAAGAACTACATATGAGATAACCACCCATGAAATGGGACGGTTTATTGAAAGTACAAAACTTCTTGAAATTATAAACTATGTAGAAAACCGCGAAACACATGAATATGAGGAAATATTGCTTCCTGTTGAATTTATCCCCCCGGAAGTTACAAAAGAGGACCTGAAACAAAAGGTATTCCGTGATGTTCTTGCTTCCTATACTACATATTTTAAAACTGATACCCGAAACAATATCAACAGAGGAATCAACATTGGACTTGCAGCAGAAAGCATTGACGGTACCATACTTTTACCCGGCGAAGAATTTTCATTTAATGAAATAGTCGGTCCCCGGACCGCTGAAAAAGGCTATAAAATAGCTCATATATACGTGGAAGGCGAGATCCGGGATGGAACCGGCGGAGGTGTCTGCCAGGTATCCACCACACTATATAATGCTGTCTTGAGGGCAAATCTGGAAGTTACAGAACGACACAATCACATGTTTACTGTAGGTTATGTCCCCCTTGGTACCGACGCTGCTGTTTCCTATGGCTATGCTGATTTAAAATTTAAAAATACCACCGGTTATCCCCTCATAATAAAGGCAGTTGTCAATAATAATGCTGTTAATTTCAAACTTATATCTACCAATGAATACCCCAACCTTAAGGTAAAACTGGCGACAAAAACCATAACCACTATCCCCCGTACTGTGGAATACATAGATGACCCGTCCCTTCCACTGGGGGTAACAAAAGTGGCAGGCAGCGGCAAGGACGGATATGTGGTAGACACCTATATGAGAATATATGATGGGGACACGCTGCTGAGAGAGGAAAAAATTCATAGAAGTGTCTATAATATGCTCCCCCAAAAAATTATAAGGGGAACGGGACCGATATCGGAGGTTGTTGAAGACAGCTTTATATTGATTGAATAGTACCTATAAATATTTTATAATAAAGATATGGAAAGCCTTCATTCAAGATTTAAAGGAGGTCATAATCATGAAGTTGTTAATTGCAATAGTGAGTGACGAGGACAGCAATATACTGGCCGATAAATTAAACCGCCAGGGCTTCAGTATTACTAAGTTATGTTCCACAGGCGGCTTTTTAAAAAGCGGAAACACAACCTTCCTAATAGCTACAGAAAACGAAAAAGTTGAAGAAGCTATAGAGATTATACGCGAGACCTGTAAATCCAAACGCCGTATGATTGCTCCGGAAAAGCTTCCCGGAAGTTTCGGCACATTCAATATGGCTATGCCTGTTGAAGTAAATATAGGCGGCGCCACAGTCTTTACTTTAAATATTGAACAATTTATTAAAATGTAAAAGTATTGTGCATATTAGTGTGGTATTTTGTTCTGTAAAACTGTTCTGTAAAAAGAGAGAAATTAATTGGTGAACAAAAACATTGAACTTTTTGGTTCTGAAAATTATACTCTTTTAAGCAGGTTTCAGGTATGCTGGATATATTGTTCAACATACCAACCTTATAAAATAATAATCAGAACCATATTTTATTGGAAAAAGAGGTTATAAAATGCCTTCACATTACAGATATCCTTCTGAAAAAGAGCTTGAAAAGAACCGGCTTCTGGTAATAATTGAAGGTGCTTCTGCAAAGATAATTTTTAATCTGACCACCGGGGCTTTCCTGGTCGGGCTTTTGAAATATATGGGGGCAAGCGACAAGGTATGCGGATATATACTTGCCATACCTGTACTTGCAGCGATTATTCAGGTTATATCTCCTATAGTTCTGGAAGGACTTGTTTACAGGAAAAAGATAATTCTGATCGGAGCAATGGTGCATCGCCTTTTGCTATCGTCAATGCTTATCATACTACTTCTTCCTATTAGCAGTAAGGTTAAACTGCTTTTAACCGGGATTATTTTTTTTATATCAAATATTGCTAATTCTTTCGTGGCTCCTGCCGTTTCCAATATGTACATAAGCTTTGTCCCGCAAAGCATAAGGGGAAGATATTTCGGTCTCAGAGAATCCTACCTTCTGTTCTCGGCTACAATTGTCACCCTTATACTTGGAAGGGTTCTGGACGGTTTTGCTGCTGCCGGAAAAGAAACCGCCGGACACATTGTGGTTTATGTGGTGGTCTTTATATTTACTTTAATCAACAATATCTGTTTCTTCCTGATGAAAGAAGTCCCCGTAGTACATTCAGATGTAAAGATAAAGCTTTCAGAAGTCTTTACCCTGCCCCTTAAAGATAAAGCATTTTTAAAGTACTTTGTCATGCTGATTATTTATAACTTTGGTATCCAGATTGCGGGTGCATTTTACAGTGTATATCTGAAATCAGACTTGGATATGAATTATACAATTATAACCACCCTGTCCCTTATAAATGCTGTTTTTTACATATTCTCCGCAGGTCTTTGGGGTCGTTTTGCAGATAAAAACGGTTGGGCCGTCACTACCATGATAACAATTGGAATTTTAGGTATTGGTCATTTTATATGGTTTTTGGCCTTTGAAGGCAGCCCGATAGTTCTGCTTCTGCTTTTTATTGCCCATATTGCCGGAGGTATTGCATGGTCTGGTATCAATGTATCTCTTTTTAATCTTCAGTTTGATTTTACTCCCGATGAAAAAAGGACTGTTTATATAGGGTTCAGTGCAGCAATCAGCAGTTTTATAGGCTGGATTGCAGCATTGATAGGTACCCAGCTGGTGGGACTTTTCGAGGGTAAAAAAATACAAATCGGAAGTACTCTGATAAATATAAAACAGCTGCTCTTTCTGGCATCAAGCCTCCTTCTCTTTGTTTGTGCCTTCTATATTGGCATCTGCATGATGGATCGTTTAAATTTAAAAAAGAAACATGAAAAAAATAGTTCCCAAGGAGAAACTGAAAATGCAGATACTGCATCACATCAAACTCTCCCTGAGAACTCCGAAGAAATTAATACTTAACTTTCATGCCTGCTTTTAGTGGACAGGCTTAAATTTTCTCAGTCTTAATGCATTTGAAACTACCGATACTGAACTAAAGGCCATTGCTCCGGCTGCAATCATTGGATTTAGCAAAGGTCCTCCAAAAAGATATAATAGTCCTGCAGCAACAGGAATTCCCGCTGTATTGTATGCAAATGCCCAGAACAGATTTTGTTTTATGTTCCTTATGGTCTTTTTGCTTAGCTGAATTGCTGCAGGTACGTCCATAAGGTCACTTCTCATAAGAACTATGTCAGCCGACTCCATTGCCACATCAGTTCCCGAACCTATGGCTATACCAATATCGGCCTGAGCAAGGGCAGGTGCATCATTTATTCCGTCGCCCACCATTGCTACCTTTTTGCCTTCTTTCTGAAGTTTCTTTATTTCTTCTGCCTTATCCTGCGGGAGCACCTCAGCAAGAACCCTGTCAATTCCTACCTGTCTGGCAATAGCCTCAGCAGTTATTTTGTTGTCGCCTGTTATCATAACGACCTCTATACCCATACTATGAAGTAGCTCAACAGCCTTTCTGCTGCTTTCTTTCATTACATCAGCCACAGCTATAATTCCGGCAAGTTCATTGTCTATTGCGACATACATAGGGGTTTTACCTTCTTTGGCCAGATTATCAGATTCCTTCTTGAGTGATATCTCGATATCTCTGCTGTCCATCAGCTTTTTATTTCCAAGCAGCATTTTCCTGCCTTCAATTACAACTTCGATACCATGACCGGGTATAGCTTCAAAGCTCTCTGCTTCTGATAACTTCAGATTCTTTTCTTTTGCCCCGCTGACTATGGCTTCTCCCAAAGGATGTTCTGAGCCTGTCTCAGCAGAGGCTGAAAGTCTTAAAAGCTCATCAGCTTCAATTTTGCCGGCGGTTATAATATCAGTAACTACTGGCTTTCCTTCTGTGATGGTACCAGTCTTGTCAAGTACTATTGTTTTTACTTTGTGGGCTGTTTCAAGGGCCTCTCCACTTTTTATAAGCACTCCGTATTCCGCCCCTTTTCCTGTGCCTACCATAATTGCAGTAGGTGTTGCAAGACCAAGTGCACATGGACAGGCTATAACGAGAACTGATACAAATATTGTTAATGAAAATACCACCGACTGCCCGGAAATATACCATGCAAGACCAGCCAATACTGCAATTGCCATAACAATGGGCACAAAATAGCTTGCAATGACATCAGCCATTTTGGCTATGGGAGCCTTGCTTCCCTGAGCATCCTCTACAAGCTTTATTATCTGGGCAAGAACTGTATCCTCGCCGACTTTTGTGGCCCTGAACTTAATTACTCCGTTCTTGTTGATACTTGCACCAACAACCCTGTCGCCCGGGTTTTTTTCTACAGGAATGCTTTCACCGGTAAGCATGGATTCATCCACCGAAGTTCTTCCATCTGTGACTATACCGTCCACCGGTATTTTTTCGCCAGGTCTGACTAAAACAATATCCCCTGCCTGAACCTCATCAATGGGTATAACCTGTTCTTCCCCGTCTTTAATAACAGTAGCAGTTTTAGGTGCAAGCCCCATGAGTTTCTTTATTGCCTCAGAAGTCTTTCCTTTTGAAACTGCCTCGAGATACTTGCCCAGCAAAATAAGCGTAATTATAACTCCCACACTTTCAAAATAAAGTTCCATTGCATACTCATGATTGCCGCTAATAATCTGAATAATTGCATAAATGCCGTATATAAATGCGGCGCTTGTACCAATGGCTATCAAAGAATCCATATTAGGCTCCCGTCTGAGAAGTCTGCTGTAACCTATAGTGTAAAACTTATATCCTGCAATCATGGGCGGGATGACCAATATTAACTGTAAAATTGCAAAATTCAGAGGATTGACTTCCGGAGTTATTATCTGGGGCAGAGGAAGCCCAATCATATGTCCCATGGCTATATAAAACAGCGGAACAGTGAAAATGGCGGAAATCAGGAACTTCTTCCAAAGGAGTTTTCTTTCGTTTATCTTACGGTCATCTTCCTTCTGAGCTTGTTTTGTTGTCTCAATATCAAGTGCTTCAAATCCAGCTTTTAAAACAGCATTCTTTATATCGGAAATCCCTGTTTTGGATGTATCATATAAAACTTTAGCCTTTTCAGTGGCCAGATTTACACTTACCTCGTCCACCCCGTCAAGCTTTCCTATCACTCTTTCCACTGCCATGGCACAGGATGCACATGTCATTCCTTTTAAGGACAGTATTACTTCGCGGAAATTTTTATCTTTTTCATCCGCCACACCATATCCGGCTTTTTGTATTGTTTCCTTAATTTCATTTATAGAAGTCTTATTTTCATCAAACTCCACACTGAGCTTTTCTGTTGCCAGATTAACATTCGAATAATTTACACCTTCAATTTTGCCTACATTTCTTTCGACTGACCTGGCACAAGATGCACAAGTCATTCCTGTAACTGTTAATGTAATTTTTTTCATGTTACCCCCTCCTTACCCGAGGCCGATTTATATTTATTTTGCAGAACATGGTTTATACCAAAATCTACGCTATGAAACGATAATAGTCTGTTATTTAGCATACTTATCTATCAGCTCGATAATTTCTTTAACCTTTTCATCTTCATTTCCTTCATAAAAAGCCTGTTTAACACAATGCCTTATATGCTGATCAATAATAGTCAGGTTCACTTTCTTAAGTAATGCCTGGACAGATAGTATCTGTTTTGAAATATCAACACAGTACCTGTCATCCTCCACCATTTTTATAATGCCCTCAATTTGCCCTCTGGATGTCTTCAATAAATTCAATACCTTTTTCTTGTCTTCACTTTGCACTTATACTTCCTCCTATAATCTTTGGTCTTTCCATAAACATCCGTTCAATTTAATATCTATATCCTAATTTTCTTATATTTTTCTTTATTTAGGAAAGTTTCGCTCCTTCTACCCCTCCCCAGGTGGGGTGTAATTCTATTATATACTTATTAGCCTGAATGTAAAGGAAAAAATTTAAAGACAGGTGGCAATACTGAATATTAGTGATATTCAATGTATTTTATTCTTGAGGCTTTTGTTTAATTAATAACTAATATAAAATGAAACTATAAAGAATAAATTTAAAGCTGGTAAAGATTATGATTAAAAAAACTATCCAGGGCAGAATATGGGAACTTGATTTTCTAAGAGGCGTTGCCCTGATACTAATGATCTATTTTCATATAATTGTTGATCTCAATGAAATGTACAATATAAATGTGTCTTATTTAAGCGGAGTTAATTATTATATAGGAAAGATTTCAGCTATATTGTTCATGCTCTTGTCCGGTATAAGCTCTTCCCTGTCAAGAAACAACATGAAGCGTGGTCTGAGAGTGCTGGCATTTGCACTTGTGATTACTGCAGTTACTTATCTGTATGACCCAAAACTTACGATTGTATTTGGGATACTTCATTTCCTGGGTATCTGCATGCTGCTCTATCCCCTGCTGAGCAAGATGAACAAATACTTGCTGATTATTATCGGTACAGGGATAATACTACTCGAAAAGTGGTTTCTGAAAATTTCACCATCCACTGATATTCTTTCTCCCATTGGCATATATAGCCATTCTTTCACTTCTGCTGACTACTACCCGCTTGTACCATGGATGGGCGTTTTCTTATATGGAATAGTACTTGGAAAAATACTGTATTCCAGAAAACAAAGTTTATTCTCATTCGGTTATAAGGATAATATTATAAATATAACGGGCAGGAACACTTTAATAATATACATAGTTCACCAGCCCGTTATAATCCTGATTTTATATGTTTTAAGCCTGCTTGGACTAATTTAGAAGACCTTCCACCCCGCTCATGAATTTATGCCAGTTTACATCTTCCATGTAAATGCAGAACAAAACCTCATCAATTTTATTGTCCTCTATAAATTCAATTATATTTTTTCCCGTTACATTTTTATTATAGAATCGTGCATCTACAATATATATCTCTTCATAGTGGGAAAGCATAAAAGGCGCTATGGCATTTCCAAAGGAATCTTTTATTATAAGAAGCTTTTTGCCATTGTTCACTTCGGTTCTGATTACACTCCAGGTAGAACCACCGGTACTTATAAAAGTAAGATATTTATCTGTGAGACTGTCTTTGTATTTCATATCAATTACATCTGCTTTATGTTCACCTTTTCCGTCATACTTGAAAAATTCATGTTTTGTATAAGGTTTATAAACTATAAAACTGTCGGGATTTTTCTCCAGGCTCTTGTCCAGAGTTTTTGTATATGAGCTTCCCAAAAAGTCTCCCAGATCAATTTTTTCAAATTGTTCAAGGGAAAGAGGTTTTTCTCCCTTTGTCTCCATAAATTCGACATAGGCATAGTATGCACCCAAAGCAGTCCAGTGATGGTCAGTACGGAAATATATATATTCATCCTTGTGTCTGTTGAGCTTATCATACACATTAACTGTTACAATATCTTTATCAAGCAGACTTTCCAGATAAGACAATGCATCATTCTGCGAATCGGTAATCCCGGCATATTTTTTAAGCCTTAAAAATTCCCCTGCAGTGGGAGGTATCATTGAATAGATTTTCACACTGTCGTCCAGCATCTCTCTGTATTTGTTCAGTATTTGAGCATAGTATTCAAAGCTCTCTTTATTGAACTTGAATATCTGAACAGCTTTTCCGTCAATAACCAGATAATAGCCTATATTTGGGTCGTCTCCAAAATCTCTTTCAGGCATTTCATCATTTTCTGGTGAAGCATTTTCCCCATTTTGTCCGGTCTGACCAGTATCATCAGAGGTGTCGGGCTGAGCAGATGGTGTGGAAGCCGGGTCAGGTATTATATCATTATCTTCGTTTCCGATGTTTTTATCAGATTGATCAGGCAGATTATTTTCCTGTGGTTTTTGTATATCATCAACCGACTGCACGATGGTTATACCGGGTCCCAGAAAAGCCATTGCCTTTTGAAAGTCCTTGCTCGTCTTTACAAGTTTATCCCTTAAAATAAAGGTGTCACTGTAATATTCTTCATAATCCCTAAAATAGTCACCCGTCAGAAGACCGTTTATTGTAAGTTCCGGTTTTGGCTTTAAAGCCCTGTTTTCAAGTACAGATACAGTGGGCTTATTGAAATTCAATAAATTTGTTAAACCCAGAATCGTTATTAGTATAATGAATATAACCGAATCCCATCTAAGTTTTTTCACTGTGTCGCCTCCAAATTAAGTAAACTGATAAAATCCGTTAAAATTTAAAGTAAAGGAACGGGCTGTATGACTGTCCCACCAGAAAAATTATTGAAAGTATTAGTATAAAAATATTAATAGCCGGTCTTATTAGAGTTTCAGCAATCCCTGCCTCATTTTCCTTATTTCTGTTTTTTATCTTTCTGTAAATCCAGCTGGCAGCAGGTGTGCAAGCCAAAACAGATACAATTATCAAAACCGCATTGTTGAGGAAATGTATGCTTACTTCCGGACTGCTTATGGGGCGGGTATTTATTCCAAACATTATTCCAAGATAAGTCAGAGCCTGGCCGATATCAGTATGGAAAAAGAACACCCAGCCTACGAGTACGGCCAACAAAGAATAAATTCTTGAGAAAACAGCCGGTATTCTGTCCAGTACCTTTAAGAAAAATGTTTTTTCCAGGACAAGAAGCAGAAAATAATACATCCCCCACAAAACAAAATTCCAACTGGCGCCGTGCCATAGTCCTGTCAGGAACCATACAATGAACAGGTTTCTCATCTGATATTTTCTGTTCCCACCCAGAGGAATATATACATAATCCCTGAAAAAGCTGCTTAAAGAAATATGCCATCTTCTCCAGAACTCTGTTACAGATTTTGATATATAGGGATAATCGAAATTCTCCTTATATTTAAATCCAAACATGGCTCCCAGTCCGATAGCCATATCTGAATAACCTGAAAAATCAAGATATATCTGCAGGGAAAGGAGCAGAATACCTAACCATGCTCCTGCAACAGAAAGCCTTGAATAATTGTTTCCCATTACCATACTCGCCACATTACTGGCGGTGTTGGCCAGAAGAACTTTTTTTCCAAGCCCGACGATAAACCTCGAAACCCCATAGTTAAAACCTTCGAAACTCTCAACCCTGTTGTCGATTGCATCATCGATATCCTTATATCTTACTATCGGACCTGCAACCAACTGATGGAACATGGATACGTACAGAAGCAATTTAAAAAATGATGGCTGTGCTTTCACATCTCTCCTGTAAACATCAACAACATAGGAAATGGTTTTAAAAGTATAAAAAGAGATTCCAACCGGCAGACCAAATCGCAATATTTCAAAACTGGTTCCAAGCAGGCTGTTTAAATTGTCAACAATAAATCCAGAATATTTAAAATATCCAAGTATAATAATATTTAACGCTATGGCTGCAGTTAACGAAGCTTTTTCTTTCCAACTGCCCCGGTTTCTCTCAATAACGAGTGCAAAATAATAATTGAATAAGGTTGATATAATCAGAAGTGAAATCCATACAGGCTCTCCCCACGCATAAAAGAACAGGGATGTAATAATCAGGATCCAGTTGCGGTATGTCCTGTTCTTTATGACATAATAAAGACCGAGAGTGATGGGGAGAAAAACACACAGAAAAAATAAACTGGAAAAAACCAAGTGGTAAACCCTCCTAAAACAGTCAAATCTATTTTACCAGTTTACAGTAACATATCTGTTTATACATTTCAATTAAGATCTATGTCCCCATCAATATTTTGCGATATTTCCCTTCTATTGTTCCGGAAGTTCATGTTTTATATCTGATATTTAAGTAAATATATAAGTTTAGATATATTTGTGTTATAATCTTAAGGGAAAAATTATTTCCTCGTCTTAGCTAAAGATATCTTTATAAATTCTGACATAGTCGTCTGTTTATAAAAAGCAATAATTCACATTATCACTTCTGATAATTTACATAAAAAATCTGCTTTTATTTAAATAAACAGCGAAAGAGGTGGTAAGCCAGCATATACTTTAAAAGTAATATCAGAGAAAAATGAATAGGGCATCCGGCGATAAAAAATTGCATTAGTTGTATTAGCCGATATTCTTTTGCTTATCGGCTAAAAATTCGGGGATTCTGTTTTAATAATTTAAGAAGGAGAGATGATTATGATAAAGAATTCTTTTGCTGTAACACTTGATAAAAACCCGGTGATAAAAGTAAATGCTATTCCGGGACACTTTACTACAAGTCAATTTCACACTACCCATTATCTTGACCTGGATAATTTAAAAGCCAATGTGAACTTAGCTCGGGACGCAGCAAAAGAACTGGCAGTGCCCTATTTAACTACTACACTTGTGGATACCATTGTATGCCTGGAGGGAATGGAAGTAATTGGGGCGTTTATGGCAGAAGAGCTCACACAAGAAGGAACATCGGTTATAAACAGTGACAGGGACATTTATGTAGTTACACCTATCAGTAATTACAACAGAAAACTCATGTTTCAGCACAGCATGCAGGAGTTGATTTCAAACCGGAATATAATTGTTTTAGTCTCTTCTGTTTCCAGCGGATTAACCCTCTACAGTGCATTGGAATGTCTCTCCTATTATGGCGGCAAATTAGCAGGAATTTCTGCGTTATTTAATGCCTATCCCGAAAGACATGAACATGAAATTAATTCTCTTTTTACAAACGAGAATGTCCCTGGCTATCATATTTACAGTCCGAATGATTGTCCTTTATGTAAAGAGGGAAGAAAACTGGACGCGATGATTGTTCACGACGGATATATTATGATTTAATGACATTAAGGAACTGAAGTTGCTATATAAAAAATATGAACCGCTGCTACTGCTTAACCGATTCTGAATTCCCACACAATTAGACCAGCCATTATAACAGGATTTTTTATTTCTTGTTCGGTTTTAGTTAAGCAGAATTTATATACTGGTAATCAAATGAATTGTTTTCGTATGAATTACCATATAACAATATATATTTAATGACTGTAATTCATAAATTTATAAAAAGTCTGAAATTCTATTGACAAAAATACTTTTACATCATAATATAAATAAAAAAATGACTAAGTTAAATGCTATGAATGGGAAAGTTGCATAGTACAAAGATTACAGAGAACTTATCATGTGGTGAGAGATAAGGTCGGAGGCTATGTAAACTATCGCCCAGGAGCAGTCAGCTGAAGAACATTTGGTTTGTGTAAGCCAGACCGGACGACACCCGTTAAAGTGTATGGTATTTCATGGTAAATTGAAGATTCCATGAGATGCTCAGAGGGGCTGCAATAATGCAGCAATAAGAGTGGTACCGCAGAACTTTCAAGTTTTGTCTCTTGGAGACAGAACTTTTTTTTACCCTAAATAATTCATCGATGTAATGAGCTAAAGTAAATTGAATTTCCACACTTTGTGGGAATTTCAATATAAATTTTGAAAATACATAAAAAGGAGCGAGTAAAAAATGAAAAAGGCAATAAGTATTTTTCTTGTACTTGTATTTACAATGACATTACTTGCCGGTTGCGGATCAAAAGTTAACGAAAACGAAATTCCAATCGGCATAAACTACGAGCTTTCCGGCAGCGTGGCTTCTTACGGTCAGGCTTCTGTGGAAGGTATCGAACTTGCTATCGAAGAAGTAAACAAAGCAGGGGGAATTGACGGCAAACTGATTAAGCCAATCAAATACGACAATAAATCAGAACATTCAATGGCTACCACCCTTGCGAAAAAGCTCATGACTCAGGACAAGGTTGTTGCTGTTCTCGGTCCGGCTACCTCAGGCGCATTTAAAGCTACAATACCTGAAGCTAATAAAAACAAAGTTGTAGTTGCCTCAGGATCTGCCACCGATGATTCAGTTACTGTAGATGAAAGCGGTGTCAAGGAATATGCATTCCGTATCTGCTTCACCGACAGTTTCCAGGGAACTGCTATGGCTAACTTTGCCCTTAATAACATGTCTGCCACAAAGGCAGTGGTTATTATGGACAGCTCCAGTGACTATGGTAAAGGCTTAGCAAAGAACTTTACAGAAACATTTGAGGCTGGCGGCGGAACAGTTGTTGCGTCAGAAGCCTTTGTATCAGGCGATACTGACTTTAATGCTATCCTTACAAAAATTAAAGGCAATGATTTCGATGTAATCTTTATTTCAGGTTATTACAACGAAGCTGGACTCATTATCAAGCAGGCACGTGCTCTAGGTATCGATGCACCCATTCTTGGTCCGGACGGATTTGGTGCTCCTGAACTTGTAGAGCTTGCTGGAGCAGATGCTTTGAACGACGTTTATTTCTCCAGCCATTTCTCAGTTCTTGACACTGATCCTTCTGTTGCAGACTTTATTGAAAACTTCAAAGCAAAATATGGTAAGGAACCTGACCAGTTTGCGGCTCTGGGCTATGACCTTGCAATGTTTGTGATTGACGGTATCAGACGTGCAGGAAGCACAGATCCAACAGCTATTAAGGATGCATTGGCTGCTACAACAGATTTTTCAGGTGTTACCGGTTCATTCAGCATAGATGAAAATCACAACCCTGTTAAAGCAGTTGTTGTTGTAGGAATTGAAAACGGCGTACACGCTACAAGCCAAAGGGTTGAACAATAATATATGTTTATAGTACAATTAAAATAATGTAAATTTGATACAGGATAAGTGGGGACAATTTATTGCCCCCACTTATATCTGTTTTTATAAGCGTTACACAGACATTGAATTATCTACTATAATTTGTATAAAAATGGGCTTATTGAAAGAAGGGAAGCATGTGGAACAACTATTACAACAAATAATTAACGGCATATCCCTTGGAAGTATTTATGCGTTAATTGCCTTAGGGTATACAATGGTATACGGCATTATCAAGCTTATAAACTTTGCCCACAGCGATGTATATATGCTGGGCGCCTATATAGGCTATTTTTGCATGACAAAATTAAATCTCGGGTTTTTACCCTCTTTGATTATCGCCATGATATTATGTACACTTGTTGGCGTAACAATTGAAAAAGTTGCCTACAAACCTTTAAGAAATTCTACCAGGATTGCTGTATTAATTACAGCTATCGGGGTCTCTCTATTTATCGAATATGTAACCATGGCAATTGCAGGTCCAAATGTAAGATCATACCCCCCAATGACAGGAATTTTAGCAAAAAACTTCGATCTTGGCGGTATTAATGTTACAATGCAGCAACTGATTATTCTTGGCACTACAATTGTTCTTATGATTTTACTGCAATTTATTGTTAAGAAAACCAGGATAGGAAAAGCTATGCGTGCAGTCTCGCTTGATCAGGATGCAGCTATGCTTATGGGGATTAATGTAAATACTACTATATCCTTCACTTTTGCGCTTGGCTCAGCTTTGGCAGGAGCCGCAGGAATATTGGTAGGCATATACTATAATTCAATTAACCCGCTTATGGGTATGCTTCCTGGTCTTAAAGCTTTCGTAGCTGCAGTATTCGGTGGTATAGGAATTATCCCCGGTGCTATGATTGGTGGTTATTTTATCGGTATCATAGAGGTGCTGGTTTCAGGATATGGCAACTCAATGTATAGAGATGGCGTGGTTTTCGCAATCCTGATTCTCGTTCTGATAATAAAGCCCGCTGGTTTGTTAGGAAAAAATATTAGGGAGAAGGTGTAATTAAGTGAAAGGAATACTGGAGAAGAATTGGGTAAAAGGGCTTATTTCGCTTATTTTGACCTTCGGCATAGTTCAAGTATTAATATCGACAAATATTATCAATGATTATTTGCAAAGTACTTTAGCAACCATTTGTATTAATATCATACTTGCCGTAAGCCTGAACCTTATTACTGGTTTTACAGGACAGTTCTCCCTGGGACATGCAGGGTTTATGTCTATAGGAGCATATGTCTGCGCCTTAATCACTTTGAATAATCGTACCATTCCTGGATTTATCCTTGGGGTATTCGCAGGAGCTATTGTGGCAGCCATTGTAGGATTCCTTGTAGGTTTGCCTACATTGAGACTTAAAGGCGACTATCTTGCCATAGCTACCTTAGGTATGGCTGAAATTATCCGTATCATATTCACAAATTTAGACAGTATTACAAATGGTCCTGCAGGCTTGCAGGATATTCCCCAGTTTACAAACTGGCCTTGGCTGTTTTTATATACTGCAGGCACCATCATTATTATTTCTAATTTTATAAGATCTTCCCATGGTCGTGCATGTATCTCCATAAGAGAAGATGAAATAGCCTCAGAAGCCATGGGTATAAATTCTACGAAAAATAAGGTCACGGCTTTTACCATAGGCGCATTTTTTGCAGGTATTGCCGGGGCTCTATATGCATCAACCTTTAACTTTATAAATCCGAAAATATTTGATTTTTCCAAATCAATAAACATATTAGTAATAGTAGTTTTAGGCGGATTAGGCAGTATCTCAGGTTCAGTAATAGCAGCAATTGTACTGGAAATTATCAATACTTATCTGCAATCTTTTGCCGATATACAGATGATCCTTTATTCACTCTTGCTGGTCATAATCATGATATTCAGACCTCAGGGTTTAATGGGTTCCAAAGAAATTTCTTTCTCTGTATTTGGCAAGCTGAGTAGTCTGTTTGCACCAAAGAAAGGAAGGGTTTAGGATGGCAATACTGACTGTGAATAGATTAACTAAATCCTTTGGCGGTTTAACCGCTGTATCAAATGTGGATATGGTTCTTAATGAGGGTGAACTGGTAGGTCTGATAGGTCCTAACGGGGCAGGTAAAACAACATTGTTCAATCTTCTTACCGGAGTATATGAACCGTCAAAAGGAACTATTGTCCTTTCCAAAAACGGAGAGGACAAAGCTCTTCATGGTTTAAAACCATATACAATTTGTAAAGCAGGTGTGGCAAGAACTTTCCAGAATATTCGTCTTTTTAGGGACCTGACTGTCCTGGATAATGTCCGTATTGCCATGCATCAAAATGTAAACTACGGATTATTTTCATCTTTCTTTCATCTTCCTTCATACAGGAAAGAAGAAGAAAGAATTTTATCAGAAAGTATGGAATTGTTAAAAATCCTCAAACTGGATCATAAAAAAGATGAACTTGCTAAAAATCTCCCATACGGTGAGCAGCGTCATCTTGAAATAGCACGTGCTCTTGCAACTGATCCGGTCTTGCTTTTACTTGACGAACCGGCTGCCGGCATGAACCCGGCTGAAACTTCTCAGCTTACAGAGTTAATAAGCTGGATCCGTAAGGAATTTAAACTGACTATATTATTGATAGAGCATGATATGTCCCTTGTCATGAAGATCTGTGAGCGGATTTATGTATTGGACTATGGAATGGTTATTGCAGAAGGTACACCCGATGAGATAAAAAACAACAAACGTGTAATTGAAGCATATTTGGGAGAGGATGTCAACGATGCTTGAAGTTAAGAACTTGGATGTGCATTTTGGTGTGATTCATGCCCTTAAGGGAGTTTCCCTCACTGTCAATGACGGGGATATAGTAACCCTGATTGGCGCCAATGGAGCAGGAAAAACAACTACATTAAGAACAATTTCCGGTTTAAAGAAGCCTACAAATGGGGAAATATTATTAGACGGTAAAGATATTACCCATACCTCTGCCCAGGACAGAGTAAAAATGGGAATTTCTCATGTACCGGAAGGACGCAGGGTCTTTCCTACTATGACTGTTCTGGAGAATTTGGAATTAGGCGCTTTTCTCCGCCGCGACAAAGACGAAATTGCCAAGGACTTGAAAAAGGTTTATGAGCTATTTCCAATACTCGCAGACAGAAGAAAACAGCTTGCAGGTACGCTTTCGGGCGGAGAACAGCAGATGCTCGCAATGGGCCGTGCATTAATGAGCAGACCGAAGATACTTTTCCTGGATGAACCTTCCATGGGACTGGCACCTTTGTTTGTACAGGAAATTTTTAATATTATTAAGAATATAAATTCTACTGGAACTACTATATTATTAGTAGAACAAAATGCAAAAATGGCTCTTCAGATTGCAGACTATGCTTATGTTATTGAGACAGGATCCATTGTACTTTCAGGCACCGGCAAAGAACTTATGGAAAGTGAAGATATCAAAAAAGCATATTTAGGAGGCTAAATTATGTTTGTCAGAAACAAAATGACCACAAACCCATTTACTATCTCTCCTGATGCAACTATTCCCGACGCCCATGAAATCATGGCGAAACATAAAGTCAGACGACTTCCTGTCATGAAGAACGGTAAACTTGTAGGAATAGTCTCAAAAGAGGACATCATTCAGGCTTCCCCATCCAAGGCCACAACCTTCAGTATGGGTGAAATTACCTACCTTTTATCTAAAACAAAAATAAGCCAGATTATGTCCAAAAATATTATCACTATTTCTCCGGATGCTTTGCTTGAAGAAGCCGCAATCCTTATGCGGGATAATGAGATAAGTTTTTTGCCTGTGGTGGAAAACGGAAAACTGGTTGGAATCATAACCGAGAGTAACATTTTCGATGCATTTATTGAACTTTTAGGTTTCCGTGAGCCAGGTACAAGGCTTACAGTAGAAGCAGAGGATGCTCCGGGAATTATGTCAAACCTTACCAGAATAATCGGTGACTACGGGGCAAACATCACAAACGTCGCTGTGTACAGAGGCGGCCATGGAAAAAGCGCAGTAGTTATTGGAATTAATACTTTGAATACAGAGGAAATTGAAAGATCCATTGAGGATAAAGGATTTAAGATTTTATATAAGCTCCAGAACAAATAGGTTTGATTATAGTTTTAATCAGTTTTATGAAAGAGAAAGACAAGCGGTTTCCAAAATCAGAAACCGCTTTTTGTTTATAATTCCATCCTTACTTATAAAGACAGGACACTGATCTGGTATTGATTTCATTTATTTTCTCAGCATCTACTTTGTAATTCCGGTCTATATCCATCAGCCCGTTAATTTCTTGCTGTACATCGGTAAGTTGGGTATAGCAAAATCCACAGCAATACGGGAGTTTTTTAATTGCTGTCGTAATCTTTTCAAAACGTTCGATGAACTCCTCTTCGGTATTCACTTTTTTTCCGTATCCCCAGCCACTGTCATCATTGTTGTAGGCTATACCACCGTATTCACTTATGATAATAGGCTGTCCCCTGTACTTAAATCCATCCGCAAAGGCAGTACGGTGAAAATTATGATATAGCTTGCTCTCCAGAATTTCATTTATATATTGGCTATATCTTTCGAAAAAGACATCCCCATCTTCCTCATAGTCATGTAAGGTAATAATATCTGAAATTGTATGATCCCATCCATCGTTTACAATAACCGGACGGTAAGGATCCAAACTTTTTGTTAAGTAATAAATGGCCTGTGTAAAATTCTGCTGACGTGTATTGGTCTTGATTGCCGGAACACCCCACAATTCATTTACCGGTGTCCATGTAATAATGCAGGGATGGTTGTAATTTTGAAGGACAACTTCACTCCACTGTGCCATGAAAGCATTTACAGCCTCATCACCGAATTCATAGGCTGAGGGCATTTCGCACCAGACCATCAGACCTTTTACATCGCACCAGTACAGAAAACGTTCATCTTCAATTTTTTGATGTTTTCTTACACCGTTGTATCCAAGCTCAAGCATTCTCTCAATATCTTTTACAAGAGCCTTTTCATCTGGCGGTGTTAAATGGGTGTCTTTCCAATAGCCCTGATCCAGAATAAGTCTTTGATAAACAGGTGCTCCGTTGAGAAGAATGTTTTGTCCGTCAATACGGATTTCACGCATTCCGAAATATGAAAGCGCCTTATCAATGAGTTCTCCCTTATACCATAAACGGAATTCGATGTCGTACAGGTTGGGATTCTCAGGCGACCATGTATAAACACCCCATTCTGTTTCACTCATATTTTTGACATCAAGAACCATCCTTATTTTATCCTTAAAAGCATGAACCCTTGATTGTGTAATAGTACGGTCAGCAAAGCTTACTACAGCTTCCACTGCTAAACCTTCGAAATTTTCTGCTTCCAGATCAAGTTCAACCTCTACCGTCCCTTCCCTTAGAAAGGGAGTCATTTTTACGGAACTGATATAATTATGAGGGACAAATTCCATCCAGACTGTTTTCCAGATCCCAGTTGTCTGTACATACCAGCAGCCAAAATTATTATGCACCCACCTTTGTTTTCCTCGTGGCTGTTGAGGGTTGAGTGAATCTTCCACCCTTACCACTATTGTGTTTTTATTCTCTTTTACAGCATGGGTTATGTCAAACGTAAAGCGGGCATAACCTCCGACGTGCTGACCAATGTGGATGCCGTTCACCCATAATGTTGTAATATAATCACTGCCCTCAAAATGCAGAAGCACGCGCTTATTATCAAGCTGTTCCCTGGACAGTTCCACTTGGCGGCTGTACCAGACACACTGATGGACAGACTCATCACCTATCCCGCCGGCTTTTGTTTCGTATGTATAGGGGACACGAATTGTCTGTACGGCAGGCACACCTTCAGTCCAGCCTGCCTGAACACCTTTCTTCTCATCATCAAATGCAAAATTCCATTCACCGTTCAAATTTTCCCAGTCGGGTCTGACAAACTGTGGTCGCGGATATTCTGGGATATAACTTTTCATAAGTACCTCCATAATGTCAAAATTTATTTGCAGTTCAAGAAACACTGAAGATAATTATCCTCTTACCAAAATGGAAATATTGACCTGGTCATTTCCATTTCACCAAAGCATATTTCGATTTTATGCCCCCCCTTCGCGGGACAGAAGTTATAAGGGCAATTTCATTTTTGCCTGTCTGATAACAACTTGGCCAGCAGTAATTCGGAAAAGCGCCCAGCCATGGCACTTCGGCATTGGTGACCCAGGTTTGGCCATGATCATCGCTGTATGATACAACGTGTGAATTTGAAATCAATAACAGTCTGTCATTTGAAAGTTTCGTAATATATGGCGCTCCTATATGATCGGGTATCCTGGTTCCAAGACCTTCCTCCCATGTCTTCCCATCCGGAGAGATTTTGTAATGTATTCTGAAATTATCATCTATGCCATCTTCAAACACAACAATGAATTCTCCATTACCCATTTTTGTGAACACAGGCATCCCGGGACGTGCATACGGGCGTTTACTGTCCCAGGCGACAAAAATTTCTTCACTCCAGGTTTCACCATTATCAGTGGAGATTTTATCTGATATTATTTGTGAATACGGAATGTCTCCGGTTACATGTATTTCACTTGCATAGAAAACAGCAAGTTCATGTCATATTTTGTCGTTCTGTAAGATATAATTTTTTAAGAGCATTTTCTCTGTCTTCTTCATTTAATTTGAGAAGTGTTTCTTTATCACTGGAACCGCTGATTCTGTTCTCCAAATCCAGAATATTAATCTCCTTTTCTTTGATTATTCTTTGTATTTCAGCCAAATAAGAGGATTCATAATTCAAATATGCACCTTCTGCCTTTTCCATCTGTATTCTTGCATTTTCAATTTCTACTTTCGATACACCGTAGTTCTCCAGGCTCTTGTACGCTTCATAAACATCTCTGGCCTCTTCATACTGATTTTTTAAATTTCGTACATTAAATACATAATCGTCATATAAATATGAATATTGATTTTCTTCGCTAAAATAGCTTTTCCCCTGTTTTATGCTTAACAAAAGTAATTCGTATGCTTCCTTTAAAGCAATTTCTTCATTTAGAGTAAGTTTCAGAGTTTCAAAATTATTTGCATTGATCTGATTTATACGTTCATCGTATTGCCTGTCCAATTCGCGCTTGGTAATAATATAGTTTTCGAATTTTTGGCGATATTCAATATCTGTACCGGTTTCAGAATCAACCAAATTTTTATCCTGGTCAAGTGACATGATATATTTTTCGATACTGGACTTTTCTTCTATATATCTGGAAAGCTGAGCCTGGTTAATCTTTATTTCTTCTTCAAGTCTAACAATACTGTAATTGCTGTTATTCCTGGTATACTTCAATTCGAGCAGCAAATTTTCAACTTTTTGATAGTACTCGGGTTCTGTCATGTTATCAAACAGATTCTTTTCGGTTATTATAGATTCCCTGTACTTTTTCAAATTATCCAGCTCATTGTTCAACTCTTCAAACTGTCTGACCAAATTTTCTTTTTCTATTAAAAGGGTATCATGCTCAATTACATATAACAAATCTCCCTTTTTAACTTCTAATCCCTGTTCATAATTCACATCTTTCACAACACCGCCATAAAGGTTTCTCACTGTACTAATTCCAGCTTCTGGCCTGACTTGTCCATTAGCTTTTACAACAATTTCAATTTCTCCAATTGAAGCCCATATTATAGCAGCTGCAATGAGTGTTAGAAGTATATAAGTAAAAATCCAAAGAAATGAATTAGGTTTGGCTTCATATAACTCCCTGCTGTCACTCATATCTTTAATATCAACTAATATGGCTTTCATTTATCCTGTCTCCCTTCTTTGTTTTCCACAGTAACTGCCCCCTCTGCTGAAGCAGCCAGGGTCTGGCTGTACAGCTGGGGTATTGCTGGAAAAAAGAAGTTATCATGATTTGCTTGCTCACCATCATCTGGATTAGTTTGGTCATCGTAATCAGGCAACTGCTCTTTCCAGAGCTCGTAATATATCCCTTTCTTTTCCATAAGCTCCTTATGCGTCCCCATTTCAATTATTCTGCCGTCTTCCATTACATAAATCCTGTCACAGCGCTTAATAGTGCTTAATCTGTGGGCTATTATAATAGTTGTAACTCCCTTACATACTTCTTCAATTGTACGTTCTATAGCTTTTTCCGATATAGAATCCAGATTGCTTGTTGCCTCGTCCATGATAAAAATATCAGGTTTTTTCAATATTGCTCTGGCTATTGCCAGACGTTGTTTCTGTCCACCAGATAAATTTGCGGCATTTTCTTCCAGATATGTTTCATACCTAAGTGGAAGTTTATTAATAAAATCATGTGCCTGAGCCATTTTACAGGCATCTATAATTTCATCCATTTCAATATCAGTTCTGCCAAGACATAAATTCTCTCTTATTGTACCGCTGAACATAAATATATCTTGGGAAATATACGATATTCTTTCGCGAAGAAATTCCAGATCTATGTCCTTTACGTTGTAACCTTTAATTGTAATATCGCCTTTTTCCCATGGATAGAAGTTCATCAAAAGTTTTACCAGTGTGGTTTTACCTGAACCGCTTTCTCCAACAAGAGCTATTTTCTCACCCTGTTTAATAGTAAGGCTTAAATCTTTCAGCACCAAAGCCCGCGTCCCATAACGGAAGTCAATATTCTTAATAACAATATCGCCTTTCAGATCTTTAGGGCGGATTTTACCTTTTTCATGGTCTTTAATCTCAAGTTCTAAATCGAATATTTCACCCAAACGGTCTGAGGCCACAACAGCGGTCTGCATCATGGGCTGAAGATTAATAAGATTACTTATAGGATCAAGAAAGTATGCTAAAAGTGCATTAAATGTTATTAGCTGACCTACTGTCATTTTTCCTTGGATTACATTCCATGCGCCTACCCATAGAATTACTACCCCTCCGGTCAGCGCAACAAAACTTGTAATTGAACTTCTGACATTGTCTATTAAACCGCCTTTAAATACTGAACGCAGTAATTTGATAAATTTACTCTCTGTTTTAAGTGATGCTTCCTGTTCCGCATTGAATGATTTAATGGTTTCAATGCCGTTTAATGATTCTACAAGATAAGAAGTCAGCTGTGCATTTTGCTCCATCTGCTCCTGATTTACTTTCTTAATTGATTTATTAAATGCAAATACTATAACCCCATATAAAAATGCAATTATCAGCGCTATAGCAAAAAGTGTTGCGTTCTGAATATATAATATTATTGCCCCTACTACTGCCATCAAGGTATCTATCATTATTGTAAGAGTTGCCCCGGAAAT
>ERZ773359.732-NODE-732-length-47236-cov-9.554566_pt1 | contig 47236 bp, 38 predicted proteins | sample MGYA00374955_ERZ773359 | MGnify/ENA primary metagenome ERZ773359 (study PRJEB29098, sample SAMN04486028) | biogas fermenter metagenome | study: EMG produced TPA metagenomics assembly of the Biogas fermentation microbial communities from Germany - Plant 4 DNA1...
CTCCTATTTTTTTAGAAAACCATTTTTACACCATTATACGGACTCAACTTTTATCAGCCGGAATTTCTCCCTTTTATTATGCCACTCACACTGCGCGGTCAAATCCAGATTACCGCAAATCGGGAGCTTTTGCATCAAGTTTTTGCTCGTTACCCTTTGGGTTATCTGTACCGAGATCGACCGCTAAAAGCCCGAATAGCTGCTTTCAGTTTATTCCGGACAATATTGTGGGGTAGATGACCGAAGGCAAAGATAGTGAAAAAGCCGAAGGCCTGGCGCCAGAGGAAGTGGCGGCTGGCCTTCGGCTACCCTTGCAAAAAGAGTGCTCTGCCCAATGCAGAGCCCAGTGAAGATGCAGGTGGTTTATTCGATTTTCTTCAGAGAGCGAATCGGAAACTGATAGTAGAGATCCTCTCTCTTGCGCCTTTTGCTGCCGGAGGATTTAAGCAGAGAACCATTTTCCACAAGCAGCTTGGAGATCTTGCGCTTCAATCTCGTTCTGGCATTGTCGATTACCTTGGCACTTACACCCAAGATCTTCTCGATCTCAGAGGTGGAATAACCTTCGGTGAGGAGGACGCTTACTGCGTACTCCAAAAGGGAGCACTGCTCTTTCAGCACCTTGTAGAAGTGCAAATCATTTTGCACCCGTTCGATGAAATCCCAAGGCTCTCCGGTGTCAGCTTCTAAGAACTCGATCAGGGTACGGTTCTCGTCGTAGCTTAAGGTGTTGTGCAGAGAAATGGCTTCGTTTAACGTCTTGTTTCCCGCTTTGGTGCTCTGCTTCACAGCGTTTAGGACCTTTCTTAAGATGCATATATAAGCAAATGAACTGAACTTGATTCCGTATGTCTCATCGTACTGGAGTATGGAGACGTAAAGACCTATCAGCCCTTCTTGGAGCAGATCTTCTCTCTCAATAGAACTGAACCGGTACCGAGAAACGATGTGGCGTACCATCGGCAGGTAGCGCTTCAGCATGCTATCGAGAGCCTCTTCATTTTGATAGCGGCATAGTCTAATCAGTTCCTGTTCAGTCAACTGCATATTAGGCACATTTAACCCCCCGTTTTTGCTTGTCTACTAACTTATATGGGATTATATTGGTAAATATGCCAAAAAAAGGGACTGCCTTGGGCAGTCCTTTGTGAGTCTTCATCTAGGTTCAACAATAAACTTGATTGCAGTGCGCTCTTCGCCATCGATCTCAATTTCAGCAAAAGCCGGTATACAAACTAAGTCAATTCCGTTAGGTGCAACAAAACCTCTCGCAATCGCAATAGCTTTTACAGCTTGATTCACAGCCCCTGCACCCACTGCCTGCAACTCTGCTGAGCCCTTTTCTCTCAATACTGCAGCTAATGCACCAGCAACAGATTTAGGGATAGAGTTAGTTGAAACTTTAAGTATTTCCATAGCCTAACCTCCTCCAATGATTTGACAGCAAAAGAGCTTCTCGGGAAAGAACTTGTGCGAAGTTTTTACTTACTATATATTATTCCCTTATCGACGAAAAATTCCTTCTAGTCTTTTAGATTTGCCTCCTTGATTGCAGGTTTCATGTAATGTCTCTCCGTTTTTTACAGCTTATGTGTAAAGGTTTTTCAGCGGGATTTCTAAATAAAGACAAAGACCACGCACTCTATGGGGGGATTGAATGAGCAATTACGGCAAACAAGTTATCCTAGAAATGGCTCGCTTTGTTAGAGAAAATCCCTCAGCGACTGTTAGTCAGCTTGCAGAACATATGGGATGGGCGGAGAACCGTTCGGTATACTACTGGCTCAACCAAACAGGGTTCACAGGCATCAAAGACTTCCGCAAAGCGGCAATCGATCGCACACTGCCTTTTTCGGAAAAAGAACTCTTGAAAGAGAGTCCTTTGAAAACCTATATACCCATAATCAGACGAATAAACTCTCCTAGGCATTTTGAGTATGCAGATGAGGATTTCCTGTGTCAGGTTAAGACTTCCCCTCAGGCCTTCGCCTACACCGTTCCGGATTCCAGGTGGTCGCCGATGATTCTCGAAGGAGATCTCCTGGTGGTGGATCCCGCTGTAAAGCCGGTGGACAAGTCTTTTTTCTTGGCGTGGGTGAGCGGTGCGGGAACGCTGATCTTAAGAAAGATCACCGACGATTGCTTTGCCCAGGACCTCTACTTGGATGGCCATTTGAAATCCAGCGATTTCAGCTTTATCGGCACGATCCTCCTGCTCTACCGCATCACAGAACCGAAACAATAAACTCCCTGGTCGATCAGTTTCACCGACTCAGGGAGTTTGTTTATTTATCCTGCATTTGTTCTTCGAGCTGCAGTGCTTCCCACGCTTCCTTTGCTGCATGCTGCTCGGCTTCTTTTTTGCTGTTGCCATCGGCAACCCCCCAGGTCCTGCCGTTGAAGCTTACTTCCACAACAAACTCTTTGGCATGAGCTGGTCCTTTCTCATCGATAACCGTGTATTCAGGCACGATGTGGTACTTACTCTGCGTGTACTCCTGCAGAGCGGTTTTGTAGTCCGGTTTCAGATCGCCGCTCACTGCCAGGGATACGTAGTGGACGATGGCTTTTTCGATGAGTTTTTTCACCGACTCAAACCCTCTATCCAGGTACAGTGCTCCAAGTAGAGCTTCCATACAGTCTGCAAGGAGGGCATCGCTGTGCTTCAGTGCGGTTTTTTGCATGCCTTTGCCGAGAAGCAGAAATTCCTGGAGACCCAGCTTCCGGGCCACGTCTGCTAGAGTCATCTCGCAGACCACCGCAGCCCTCCACTTAGTCATGTCGCCTTCTTTAGCGTTGGGGTAGTTGAGAAATAGATACTCGCTTACCAATAGATCAAGCACCGTGTCTCCTAAAAACTCCAAACGCTCGTTGCTTTCCCCTTCTTCAGGTCTCTCGTAGGCATAGGAACTGTGCACAAACGCCCTATGAATCAAATCAATATCATTGATAACTATATCCCTTTTTCTGAACCATTCCAGCAGTTTCTCATTATGATTTCTCACTAATCTGCATACCTCCGCAAAACTAACACTGCATTGTGACCACCGAAACCGAAGCTATTGGTGATCGCAGCATCAATTTTGGATTCTCGAGCTCTGTTTGGTACGTAATCGAGATCGCATTCTGGATCCGGAGTCTCGTAGTTAATTGTCGGTGGAATAATCTGGTGCTCCAGCGTTAATGCGGTAATGATCGCTTCGATTGCTCCTGCAGCGCCCAGTAAGTGTCCTGTCATGGACTTGGTTGAACTTACCGCAATGCGGTCTCCAAACACCGCCTTGATGGCTTTGGTCTCGTAGAGATCGTTGTAGTAGGTAGACGTTCCGTGGGCATTGACGTACTGCACCTCATCGGGCTGCAGTCCTGCATCTTTCAGCGCCCTGATGATCGCTCTTTTTGCACCTTCACCCTCAGGTGCCGGGGAAGTTATGTGGTAGGCATCTCCAGTTGAGCCAAAACCTACGAGCTCGGCGTAGATCTTTGCGCCACGCCTTTTGGCATGCTCCAATTCTTCGAGAATGAGAATTCCCGCTCCTTCACCCATGACAAAACCGTCGCGGTTTAAGTCAAATGGCCTCGATGCTTTCTCAGGTTCGTCATTTCGGGTGCTGAGCGCTCTTGCAGACTGGAAGCCAGCAATGGAAAGTGGGGTAATCGCTGCTTCACTGCCTCCTGTGATCATCACTTCCGCTCTGCCGTAGCGGATGGCATTAAAAGCGTTGCCAATGGCATGAGCCGATGACGCGCAGGCTGTCACAGTAGCTTCATTAGGGCCCTTGGCACCGAGCATGATGGAGACCTGGCCTGCGGCCATGTCGCTGATCATCATCGGTACCATGAAGGGACTCACTCGAGAAGGTCCCTTTTCAAAGAGTGTTCTAGCCTGCTCTTCCACTGTGCTGATGCCGCCAACACCAGAACCGATGTAGACTCCTACGTCCTCACAGTTGGACTCATCTATAGTAAGAGAAGCATCGTCCACTGCCATCTTTGCAGCTGCAAGAGCAAACTGGACAAACCTGTCAGTTCTACGAGCTTCTTTTTTGTCTAAGTAATTCTCGGGGTCGAACCCCTTAACCTCTGCTGCAATCTTTACATTGAAGTCAGTGGTGTCAAATCGTGTGATTAATCCAACACCGCTTTTCCCCGCTATAACATTTGCCCAGAACTCTTCGACGTTCAATCCTAAAGGAGTTACCGCTCCAAGACCGGTAATCACTACTCTTCTCTGCAAGTTAATTCGCTCCTCTTTTTGGGGAGGCTGAAGCCTCCCCATATATTGAGGTTATATATTCTCTTTAATGTAAGCTACAGCATCGCCGATACTGCTGATCTTGTCGGCGTCATCATCGGAGATCTCCAAGTCAAACTCCTCTTCCAAAGCCATTACCAGCTCGACGATATCCAGAGAGTCTGCACCGAGATCTTCAAAAGTTGTCTCAGGAGTGATCTCCTTAGCGTCGATGTCGAGTTTATCAGCTACGATTTCTACTACCTTCTTGAAAATGTCCATTGTGTCACCTCCTTAGCATAATAAATATAACCCACTTTACATACCAATACCACCATCTACTCCAAGTATTTGTCCGGTGATGTATTGATTATCTTCAGCTGCCAGGAACTTTACTGCCATGGCAACATCTCTTGGAGTACCAAACTTTTTGAGAGGTATCTGCTCCACAATGGCTGACACAAGCTTTTCCGGAATCTTCTCCGTCATTTGAGTTGTGATAAACCCAGGTGCAACTGCATTGCACAGGATGTTGTAAGGGGCTCCCTCTCTGGCAATGGTTTTAGTAAAGCCGATGACGCCCGCTTTTGCCGCGGCGTAGTTGGCCTGACCCACGTTGCCGGTGATACCTACAACTGAGGTTACATTGACAATGCGTCCGTAGCGGTTTTTAACCATCGATCGGAAAACCGCTTTGGTGCAGTTGAAAACCCCTTTCAGGTTGACGCTGATCACCTCATCCCACTTGTCCTCACCCATTCTGAGAAACAGCGCATCCCTTGTGATACCAGCGTTGTTAACGAGAATCTGAATCGGACCGAGCTCTGCCTCGATTTTACCCATGGCAGCGGTAACCTCTTCCAGATCAGCCACGTTGCATGCTACACCCATCACAGGAGAGGCGTATCTTTCCTGCAGGTGCGCCAAGGCCTTTGCTACAGAATCGGCACTTGACGCCAAAACCGCAACTTTTGCACCGCTTTGCAGGAAAACCTCTGCAATCTCCAATCCTATTCCCCTAGAACCGCCGGTGACAACGGCTACTTTCCCCTCCATCTGTCTCACCTCAGCTTTTCCAAGTCATCTATCTCTTCAACGGACACGACCTCAAGGGATCTGTCGATTCTACGAATCAGACCGCTGAGGACCTTGCCGGGGCCGACTTCAATAATTCTCGTAACGCCTCTCTCGCGCAGGTACTCAATGGAATCCTGCCAGCGAACCGGCGATACCAGCTGAGTATATAAGCTAAAACCTACATCTTCGATCTCTCTGGCAGTCTCGTTGCCGATGACTGGGAACTGGGTTTTGCCAAAGGTTTCTCCGGCCAAAACCTCCTTGAACCTGGAAGCGGCACCCTCCATGAGTTTGGAGTGAAAAGCTCCCGATACCTTGAGGGGTACTGCTTTTTTTGCGCCCTTTTTGAGCAGAGCTTCTACCGCTTCTCCTACGGCGCTTTCGGTCCCAGAAATCACCGTTTGTCCCGGAGAGTTGTAGTTTGCAATATCTACATACCCATCAACTTGGTTCAAAACCTCTTTAATTGACTCTGGCTCCATGCCGATAACTGCGGCCATAGCTCCGCCATTTGCGTCCTGCATGAAGCTGCCTCTGTGCTTCAGCAGCTCGGCGCCTTTTTTAATGTCAAACGCACCAGCTGCAGCAAGAGCAGAGTACTGCCCCAAGCTGAAGCCTGCAGCAAAATCGGGAACTAGGCCGGTGCGGCTTTTTAACACCCGATAGATAGCCATCGATACGGCAAAAATCGCAGGTTGGGTAACTGCAGTCTGGGCCAGAAGTTCTTCCGGACCTTCGAGTATGAGTTTTTCCAGATCCATTCCCGACCCTTCAGAGCACTGGGCTAGTACCTCCCTCGCCTCGCTGTCCGCTGCGAAGAACGAGCTGCCCATACCTACGTACTGGGCTCCCTGGCCGGGAAACACTACAGCAGTTTTTTCTTCCGACATCGTCCGACCTCCTAGTACTCGAGAACCATAGAAGCCCAGGTGAGACCTGCGCCAAAGCCCACCAGAAGCAGTTTATCGCCTCTTTTGATTCTCCCATCTTCTGCGGCTTCTGCCCAGGCGATGGGAATCGAAGCTGCAGACGTATTGCCGTATTTATCCAGATTCACCACTACCTTTTCACTTTCTATCCCCATGAGGTTCACAGCTGCGTCGATGATTCTGGTATTGGCCTGATGGGGAATGAGCCAATCTACATCTCCAACTTCCAAGCCGGCTTTTTTCAGCGCTTTTCTGCTGGTTCGGGGCACGGTCCTTACGGCAAAGCGAAAGACCTCTGAGCCGACCATGTAGAGGTAGTGGCGGTTTTGCGCAAGGTTTTCTGGAGTTATCGGCTCTCTAGAACCTCCTACAGGAATGTTCAGTATGCTGTGCCCGCTCCCGTCGGCTCCCAGATCGAAGCCTAAAATCCCGCCTCTTTCTACTCTGCCCAGAACCACCGCACCTGCACCGTCGCCAAACAGCACGCATGTGGAGCGGTCCTGCCAGTTGACGAAGCGGCTGATGGTCTCGGCTCCGATTACCAGGACTTTTTCCAAGCCAGTCTGGACCAAGCCGTAAGCTACTGCAAGAGCATAGACAAAGCCGGAACAGCCGGCACTGAGGTCAAAAGCAGCAGCTTTCACCGCTCCAATCTTCTCCTGGATGATACAAGCGGTAGCGGGAAAGATGTGATCCGGGCTTAAAGTCGCAACAACTATGGCATCGATCTCTGCAGGATCGACTTTGGCATCCTCTAGAGCTTTCAGCGCTGCTTTAGCTCCTAGATCGGAGGAAGCTTCTCCCTCAGAGGCAATGCGCCGCTCTTTGATGCCGGTCCTAGTTGTAATCCATTCATCAGATGTATCTATCATTTTCTCCAAATCGTGGTTGGTTAAGACCCTCTCAGGGACATAGGCTCCCAGTCCCAGGACACCTATCTGCGAGGTATTGTTCATGAACTAAACCCTCTTTTCTAGTGCCTCATCAATGCTCTCAATGATATTTTTACTGGATGCTTCACTTGCTACTCTAATGGCGTTGGCAATGGCCCTAGCACTGGATCTTCCATGGCTGATGATGGTTAACTTCTTGAGACCGAGAAGAGGAGTTCCTCCGTATTCTTCGTAGTCCAGTTTCTTTTTCAAACTTTTGAGGTTCCCTTTGACAAGGAGCCCTCCAATTTTGCCTTTGAGGTTTGCGGTCATCGCATCTTTAATCAGAGACATCAATCCGTTGGCCAGTCCCTCGGTATATTTCAGGACGATGTTGCCCACAAAACCGTCGCAGACCACCACATCAGCGGCTCCTGCGGTGATATCTTTGCCTTCGATGTTGCCGATGAAGTTGATCTTCTCGTTTTTCAATAGCTGATAGGCTTCGACTACCTCCGGTGTGCCCTTAATCTCTTCTTCACCGATGTTCAAAAGCCCGACTTTCGGCCGGTCCACGCCCATGACTTTTTCCATATAGATGCTGCCGATGAGCCCGTAGTCCCGCAGGTTTTCTGCTGTCGCTCCCGGATTTGCACCTCCATCTAGAACCAGACACATGCCCTGAACTGTGGGCATGGGAAAGGCGATTGCAGGTCTGCCGATACCTTTCTGGCGGCCGTAGATGAGCAGGCTTGCAGCCATGGCTGCTCCGGTGCTTCCTGCTGCTACAAGTGCATCAGCACCGCCACTTGCAACAAGCTTTGCAGCCACCACTATAGATGCGTTTTTCTTCTTGCGCACAGCTTTCGCAGGATCTTCATCGAAGCCGATCGTTTCATCGGCATGAACGATATCCATCTCCGTACCTGCTTTCTCCAGTAGGGGCTTGATTCTCTCAGTATCGCCTACGAGAACCGTTTCGAGACCCCAAAGCTGTTTTGCCAACACTGCCCCTTCTACAGTTGCCTCCGGGGCATAGTCTCCGCCCATGGCATCGAGAGCTATTTTCATGATTCTACCTCCTGTCCTTCACCAGACAGTGCAAATGCCAAAAACTCACCTGTAAAGACCTTTTCATCCTCTATTCTAGTCTCAACATCTATGAGATAACGATTCTTTTTGATCTCACGGACCTTCGCTTTGGCAATCAGCCGTTCACCAACCCTCACCGGTCTGTGGTACCGCACGGTGGCAGAACCTGTGAGGGCAACTTCGCTATCCACAAGGGAAACTGCCAAGGAGTTGGCTTGCGCAAAAATAAAATGACCTCTCACAACGCCGGTATTGCTTAGGGCCATCTCTTCCGTAGCCTCGAGCATGCTAATACCGTCTTTGCCCAGGTTCAGGTCGATAAGTTCCCCAATAATCTCCTTGCTCTTTAGAGATTTCACCTGCGAATAGGCTTTTTGAGCCAAGTTCTTCGTCCTTTGCCTTACTTCAGGTATGCCCAGCTCCAGTCGGTCCAGCCTTATGGTTTGGATTGATACCTTGAATTTTTCTGCAAGAATCTCATCTGTTAGAAAAGGATCCTCTTTGATTTTTTCCAACAGAAGAGATTGCCGCTCTTTCTTCGGCAGCCGCGACATGGACGCTCCCTCCTTTTTAGTGACCTCGTACTAATATCTAGTGTTATTATAACCGATAGATGCCGTCAAGACAAGAACTTCATGCCGGAAGGTACAAGCTGTCAAGTGGTGGCATTCCCCTTTAGATTTGGCGGGGGCAAAACCATTTCCTGCTTGCAAGAAGACCGAGAAAGGTTCTCCCAGTCTGAAAGCACGCTTGTCTCGGTCTCGTGAGGCCAGGTCACAGAGGTTTAAAATAAAAAAAACCGAGCGACAAGCTCGGTACCTACCTCCGTTATTTTGCTGCGGCAGCAGGCTTTTTATATGTCCCACAAGCTGTGCAGGCGCGGTGCGGCAACCTGGGTTCACCACAGTTCGGACAAACGTTAATTGATGGAGTTCTAAGCTTCCAGTTCGTACGTCTTTTTGCCTTACGTGTAGTCGAAACTCTCCTCTTTGGTACTGCCATGTTCTACACCTCCTAGGGCTACTCGTTAAGTAAGTTTTTCAAAGCCTGCAATCTAGGATCAATCTTTTCCTCTTCGCAATCGCAGCGCCCTTTGTTTAAGTCCTGACCGCAATGAGGACAGAGTCCTTTGCAGTTTTCGTCGCATAGTCTTTGAAACGGCAAGCCCAAAACCATGTGATCGACGATGATCTCGCCGAGATTAATCTCCTGACCTGAAAACGTCGAATACGACTCTTCTTCGTCTTCGAGTTCATCTGACAGAGTATCATAAGAATCGGCTTTTTTCAACTCTTCTTCAATATCCAAAACAAAATCCTGCTCGAAGTCGCTCAAACAACGGGTGCATTCCATTTTGAGTCTGGTCTTCACATTTACCTTCAAAACAAAAAAATCACCTGCGTGCACAATGTTTCCTTCTATCTCAAGGGGAGCACGAGGCTCAACTTGATCATCAGGTATTTGCCACGCATCTTGAGGCAGGAAAAACTCGAATGACCTGTCATCACCAGAATCTAGATTAGCAACGCTAATCCTAAGATCTCGAATCAGATCCCGCATACTATCTGGCACCTCACTAATAATGCTGCAGAAAAAACACTTGTACTTGTTCGAAGCAGTGGTCAATAGAGAGTTCAGACTGTTTCGGGCAGTTACCTACTTATTATAGCCAACTGCTACTTAGTCGTCAAGGAAAATTACTTGGCAACGAATCTGTGCTCACCCTTATCATTATACACAGCGTCTCAATCTGCTGCAAGCATCTTCCGGGCAAGTGGAGGTCTAAGGCTGCACTTAATATAGGCAAAATCGCCTCAGTTTACTCCAACTCATATATCATACAATGCTATAACCCCAAAAGGCTGATATTAAACTGAATTAACCGTTAATATTTTCCGTTAACTAGCATATTATATATTACTCCGATTAAACACACCGGAATATGAAAGGAAGAATAAGTATGGCTCAAGAGGACAAAGAGTGGGTTCAGATTGTCTCGGAAAGAACCAAGGAGCGGGTTTTGGATGTTATGATTCAGCGGGCGGTGCTTACCGGGAGCACCAGAATCCAAGTTACCTACGACGACCTGTCGAAGCTTTCCGGCCTTTCCAAAGGGGCCATTTTCAAGGCGGTCAAAGCTCTAGAAGCGGAAAATAAGATTAAGAAGCTGCCGTCTAGAGCTCGGAGGATTCCCAACACCTACGAAATCTACACCAACGTTGAAATCCCCGAACCTAAAGCATCCGAAATAGTAGACTTGCCCGAGTACTTAGAAATGACCAGATCGCTGAAAGCGAAACTGCGCAGGCTGGAACAGGAGAACTACGAACTGAAGCAGATTCTCTTCCCCGATGCTAAAAAAGCCCCAGATATTGTCTCCAAATCGCAGATTACAGACGATACGGTTATGTTGGTTTTCAAGATTCCTAAAAACAGCGAATTTGAAGGATTTTAATGTTACTCTCTTCCTTTAAAAACTCGCCTTCCGGCGAGTTTTTTCATATGGTTCTTTCTGCCACTACAACATTTTGCAGCGCTAGCCTTGTAAAAGCTCGAGCGCTCTTTTATACATAGCGTCGTACTCGCACCCGCAGCTTCCGCACTCCTGGTCTGCTTGCCTGATGGCAGAGACCAGTTTCTCCTTGTCACCGCTTCCTTCAAGGTAGAGTTTCGCGGGAGCTTCGATCAAATCCCAACCGGAACCGGCAAAGCGCTCTAGTATCTTCTTCAACTCGTCGGAGTCTTTGTACACCATCTCTCACCTCACAAGTCCGAACTTATATGCAAGGACAGCTAATCTATGGGCAGATAAATGCTAGAGACAAACTGCGGCGACACTCTACCTGAAGTAAGGTCCTGTAGGAAGGCTGAAAGGTCTTCTGCTTCTCCCTCTTTGATCACTGCGGTGCAGGTCACGTGCTCTGCATAGTCGATGTCTTTTAGAGTCCAGCTGCGCTTTTCGCAGTGGTTCTGCAGGGCACCCCACTCGCTGTAGGCCACGCTGAACCGGTACTGCTCTCTCCTCCCGTAGCTCACGACTCCCGCAGCAGCGATGGCATCAGCAGCCGCTTTACTGTAGGCTCTGACTAAACCGCCGGCACCGAGTAGAATCCCCCCAAAGTACCTAGTAGTTACAATTACAACTTGGGTGATGTCCTGCTTTAAAATCACATCCAGCGTGGGCATTCCCGCCGTTTGAGACGGCTCGCCATCGTCGGAAAACTTCTGGATCTGGCCGGATATGCCCAGCCTGTACGCCCAAACGTTGTGGGTGGCACTAGGATGGAGGTTCTTGATGGAGTCGATAAACCGCTCTGCTTCCTCCACGTCCTGTACGGGACGAGCGTGGCCGATAAAGCGGGACTTTTTCTCTATAAACTCGATTGTTGCGTCGCTTTTGATACTGGTATAAACAGCTTCTTTCAATGCCTTCACTCCACAGTAAATTGTTTTTATACCAAGCTTTACCAAAGGTAGGGCAAATAGGCCCAAAAGGAATTTCCCGGAATTTATAGAAATCACAAAGAAAAGCCGTTAGTCCCTTATGAAAGCTGGTGATGTCGTGCAATACAGAACTGGTAGTCAGCAACTTATGAAGGATTGGAATCTATCCCTTTTAGCAAACCTCATCAGAAAAAACCCGAAGATCTCGCGGGCAGAACTCACTGCGCTTACTAATCTATCTCCAACAACGGTCTCCAGCTTAGTTGCAGAGTTGATTGACGATGGATTAGTAAGGGAGACTGGGGTGCGCGACTCTCAGTCAGGAAGAAAGCCCATTCTCTTGGAGTTTGTTCCTGAAGGCCGCATCGGAATTGGCGTCTCCATCAACCATGACGGCATCAAAGTGGCATTGGTCAATCTGTTGGGAGAGCCCCTTTACATCTTCGAAGGTAGAGCAAGTCTGGAGCACGAAAAAGCAGTCCTCGCTCAGGTGGAACAGGGAATTGAAGAGTGCATTGCCCATGCCAAAGAGCAAAACCTCCAAGACCGCATTTACGGTATCGGCATAGGGGTCTTGGGCCTTGTGGAAGGCACAAAATCCAGATATCTCCTGGGCAACACCTGGCACAGCATCGATCTTGCACCAATAGTGGAGAAGCACCCCAAGTTCTACTTCAGCATTGAAAATGACATCAACGCTATGGCCTTGGGGGAAGTCTGGTTTGGCCAGGGAAAGGAAGCAAAGCATCTTTTGTACGTTTACCTCGGCTACGGTCTGGGTGTAGGCGTAATCATCGATGGAAAGCTCTACCGCGGCGCATTTGGTAGCGCCGGAGAACTCGGACACGTCAGTGTTTCCCACGGAGACTTCAAGTGTCGCTGCGGCCTCACTGGCTGCTTGGGGGTTATCGCTGACGGAGCTCACGTGATGCTGAGAATCAAGAGGGCTATCGAAGAGGGAACGTCCACGTCGATCTCTCCAGATAACCTCACCTTTGAGAGCTTCCTGGACGCTGCAAAAACTGGGGATCCGTTCTGCAACGAGCTGTTGGACGAGCTGATCTCCAACCTCTCGAGGGCAATTATCTCGGCAGTGAACCTTTTCGATCCGGGTTTGGTCATCATCGGCGGCTTCTTCTCCGATCCGAAGCATCCGGCATCCAGCAGGCTTATCAGCACTATCCAGAACAACTCCCTGGCCAGCTACAGGGATGACTTCAGGATTCTTGCATCAAACTTTGGCGACAACTCCGGCGTCATCGGCGCAGCTGCTGCGGTGTTGAAAAACGTGTTCGATCTGCAGCTGACACAAGAGCAGATCAGCTAAGATAAAGAGGGGGTACCCCTCTTTAATTATCGAAACTTTGGTCGAGATTTGCTAAAGCCTTCGGCGGCTCTAAAAACTCGAACTTGTCAAAGGGCCAGTAGACAAACATAACTCTGCCGATGACATCCCCATAGGGAATCGGACCGATCCTGCGGCTGTCATCGCTGTGATTGCGGTTGTCTCCTAAGACAAACACGTGACCTTCGGGAACGAAGAAGGTGCCCGAGTACCATGAGTTGAAAGGCTCTAGAACGTAATCCTCTTCCAGAAGGATGCCGTTGATAAAAATCTGGCCGCTTTTCACCTCAATGGTGTCGCCGGGAAGCCCCACTACCCTCTTAATGTAGATATCCCTGCGCTTCAGCGGATTTTTAATGATGATTATCTCTCCCCGTTTGGGGTCGCGAAAGCGGTAGCTGACCTTCTCCACCATTACCCTTTCTCCGTTCTCCAGCGTCGGTTCCATAGAGTAGCCTTCAACTAAGAACGACTGGGCAACGAAGACTAAGAGAAAGATGGTAAGAGCTGCAGCTTCAAGGATAGTTATCAGCCAATCTCGTATATGCTTAAGCATAGGAACAACCTCCTAGGCTGAAGAAAATTGCGTAAATCAGGCGGTGAGACCTTTGCAACTGCCTTCGTATGTACAGGAAATAGTAAATGTTTTGAACCAGGCGGGACACGAAGCCTTTGTAGTTGGCGGCGCTGTGAGAGATTACCTTCTTGGGGAGATCCCCCATGATTATGATATCGCAACCAGCGCTACTCCGAAAGAAGTAATCGCTTTGTTTCCAAGAACTACATCCTATGGCATGAAGTTCGGTTCGGTAACGGTCCTTGCCAAGCGGCCGGTAGAAGTGACCACCTTCCGCAGGGAAGGGAGGTACATGGATGCTAGGCGCCCTTTGGATGTCAGCTTCTCAAAAAAGATCGACGACGACCTATTAAGGCGGGATTTCACCATCAATGCCATCGCCTATTCCCCGAAGACCGGGATCTACGATCCTCTATGCGGGATAGGCGATTTAGAGTTGAAGATCATCCGCGCTGTAGGCGACCCAGTAGAGCGGTTTCGCGAAGATGCCCTGCGAATCCTCAGGGCTGTAAGGTTCTTAGCCAAACTGGGCCCTCCCTGGCAGATCGAGGAGAAAACCTTAGAGGCTATGGCAGCTTCTTCCCACTTGGTAAAAAAGCTAAGCAAGGAGCGGATCACCGATGAGATCGTAAGGATCGCTTCAAGTCGATTCGCATCCTACGGATTGGAAGCCCTGGAGAAGATCTCAGAGACCGCATTTGGGCACCCCCTTCAGCCCTTGGACCTCGATGCTCTGCCTCTTTGCGAGGACCTGAGGCTTGCCGGACTGACAAAAGCCAATCCCTGGCTTTTCAGCTGGCTGGTCCTCTCTAAAAAGACCCAAAAATACCTCGAGAAGGTCCATCTTAACCGCCCCATACCCGAAAGCCTTCCCGAACTCCGCCACCTGTGTGCCCAGGTAGGCCGTGACCACCTCGACCACTGGCTGATTCTCAGGGGCGAGCCCCCAAGGCTCCACGAGATTGCAGACGACCCCATCGGCATTCAAGATCTTGCAGTGGGTGGAAAGGACCTGCAGAAGCTCTTCGGAGAAGGTCCACAGCTCGGCGAAGTACTCGAAAGACTGGCATACCTCGTCAGAGAAGACCCCAGTTTAAACACCCGCGAAAAGCTCCTGCAGTTGGCTTCAGACCAAAAAGAGCCCGGTAAATAGGGCTCTTTTTCTTAAGCAAGTTTCGAAATAGCGTTTTCCAGGCGCTTCAGAGCCTCTTCTTTACCCAAAACCAGGGTTACCTCAAAGGCGCCTGGTGATGCAGACTTGCCTGTCATAGCCGCCCTAAGAGGCCAAAGCAGCTGACCGGACTTGATGCCCAGGTCGGTTGAAGCCTGTCTAAGCTGCTCTTCCATTGGATCATGGGACCAATCTTCAAGGCCCTTTAACACTTGGTAGCACTTCTCCAAAGCGAGCTTGGTAGTCTCCCTGTCGCTCTTTTTGGGGATGAGCAGTTCGGGATCGTACTCGGGAAGTTCGTAGAAGAAGTCCAGTAGCTCTGGTGCCTCTGCCAAAGTTTTCATGCGTTCTTGAACCAGCGCAACGCAGTTCACCAGATAGTCGTCGAACTTTACCTGCATGCCGGCTTTTTCCAAAAACGGCAGGACGCGCTGTGCTAGATCCCTCGTTTCAATGTGCCTGATATAATAGCCGTTATACCACTCCAATTTGTTCATATCAAAAATGGCACCGGACTTGTTGACGCGCTCTATCTCAAACTCTTTAGCGAGCTCCTCCAGGGAGAAGATCTCCCTTTCATCTTGAGGCGCCCAACCTAAAAACGCCAAGAAGTTTGCCAATGCTTCGGGAAGGTAGCCCAACTCTCTGAACTCCTTAACTCCCGTTGCGCCGTGCCTTTTACTCAGCTTGCTGCGATCTGGCGCAAGCACCATAGGAGCGTGTGCGAACTTCGGTGGAGTCCAGCCGAATGCCTCGTACAGGATGATGTGCTTCGGCGTGCTGGAGATCCACTCTTCAGCACGGATAACGTGGGAGATCTTCATATAGTGGTCGTCCACAACGCAGGCCATGTGGTAGGTCGGAAAACCGTCGCTTTTAATCAGCACCTGATCGTCGATGACGCTGTTTTCGAAGGAGACTCTGCCTCTAATCAGATCGTCAAACTCTGTAGTTCCGTCGCGGGGAACTTTCAACCTGATTACATAAGGCTCACCAGCTGCAATCTTCTCTTCAACCTCTTCTTTGGTAAGCCCCAAACACTTGCGATCATACATCGGTGCTTTTTTGGCTGCTTCCTGCAGCTTGCGCATGTTCTCCAGCCTTTCAGCTGAGCAGAAGCAGTAGTAGGCCATGCCTTTTTCCACCAGTTCTAGTGCGTGCTTTTTGTAGAGGTCCAACCTTTCCGATTGACGATACGGACCGTAAGGACCGCCAATATCCGGTCCTTCGTCCCAGGTTATGCCCAGCCAACGCAAACTATCGAAAATCGCTTGATCGCTGCCTTCTTTGAGCCTTACCTGGTCGGTGTCTTCGATGCGGATGATGAACTTGCCTCCTGTATGCCTGGCGTACAGGTAGTTGAACAGGGCTGTTCTGATGTTGCCCACGTGAGGATCGCCTGTTGGCGAGGGTGCAAATCGAACTCTGACGTCACACATAGTTTTGTCTCCTTCCAAATTCCACTTCCATATCTGTAAGCTTTTACGAGTCTGTTAACATGGAGAAGCAAAGGCCAAATCGGCCTTTGCTCTTTATCTATTTTACACAACTGCTGCAAAAACTCCAAGCTAATCTGTCTACTGAATACCTCCGTGGACATCGCACTCTTCTTTAGGTTCTGTACCTCTGAAGAACTTAATGCGATGAACTTTAGACGCCGGACAGGCAGGAGTTGCCAGTTTGTCTGAGTCTGCACAGATCTCCACCGTTACCAGGTAATCTGGCTCTCCGCTGGTTGTACCTTGACTTGCTTCCCCAGTGCTTTTTGGAGGCTCGGGGCTTTGAGGAACCACAACCTGATTTGTCACTGGCGGAATGTTGATCTTAGTGGCAGTGGAGGATTCAGTGGTCGGTGCTGCAGGCGTTTCTTCCTGTTTTGTCACCGGTTCATCTGCAGGCTCCTCGTCTTTTTTCCCAGACGACTCGGATCCTCCTGTAAAGATGCCAAGCAGCGTATCCAGAAGGTTTGTGCTCTTTTCTTCAGGCACCTCTTTAGGTTGGGACTCCGGAACCTCTACATCCCAGTTCATATCCAAGGAGATTAAATTGCGGTTTTTCGCAGCCGGCTCCTCGTCGTGCAAGGTGCATACGGTTTTGGGCTCTGTCCCCCTGATAAACACCTCTTTGCGCACAGTATCTTCAGGGCAGTTGTTTTGGGCAATCAGTCCGGATTTGGTGCAGATCTCAATCTCCACAATTCCGTCAGGTCTCGGGAAATCCAGAACCTCTCTACCCTCTGTAATCTTCTTCATATAGGCGCCCCAAATGCGTGCTGTATCCCAGCTGCCGTACCTGACGCCGCCGTAGACCATTTCACTGGGGAAGTCCTCTCCTACCCAGATAGCTGTTACCAGGTCCGGTGTGTAGCCTACATACCAGGCATCGTAGTAGTTGTCGGTTGTTCCTGTTTTGCCTGCGGAAGGCCTGCCAATATTAGCTTGCTTGGCGGTTCCATCGGTAACGACGCCTTTCAGCATCTCCGTCAGCACATAAGCGACCTTTTCATCGAGGACCGCTTTAGGTTTGACGTGGTTTTCCTCCAAAACCTTCCCGTAAGGATCTTCGATCCTGCTGATGAAGTAGGGCTCGCAGTAGATACCCTGATTGGCGAAAGCTCCGTAAGCTGCTGCCATCTGCACCAAAGAAACTCCTTTAGTCAGAGCTCCAAGAGCCAGAGGTGCCAGCGCCTTATCGTTAACGGCCCCGGTAGTCACAAGGCTGGTGATGCCGAGGTTCTGAACGGTCTTGACTGTGTTTTCGATGCCGATCTGATCCAACAGCTTCACCGCAACAACGTTGATAGACATCTCCAGAGCATAGCGTAAAGTCATAGGGCCTTTGTAGTCTAGGTGGTAGTTGCGCACCGTCCACAGATCACCGGAGGGCACTCTGTACTCCACAGGTTCGTCGACCATGATTGTCGCAGGGGTGTAACCTTGGGCCAGGGCTGTGGCGTAAATAAACGGCTTCATGGCAGAACCGGGCTGTCTGTAAGTCTGGTAGGCGCGGTTGAGCTTATCCTGACCTCTTCCCCCTACCACTGCCAAAACCTCGCCGGTTCTGGGATCGAGTGTAATCAGCGCGCCTTGAGGCTGAGCCAAGCCGTTTTTGTCTACTCCCCCGTTAGGTAGACTGGAAAGAAGCGTCTCCTCTGCAATCCTCTGCATGTTCAGATCTAGGGTGGTATAGACTTTCAGACCGCCTCCGTAAACCGTGTCTACGTCGAACTTCTTCAGCAGGTACTGAATAACCTGATCTACGAAGTAAGAGGCGACTTTCTTGTTGTTCGGCTCCTCTACCTTAAGGACGATAGGCTTCTGGATGGTTTCGCGGTAGACCTCCTCAGTGATATAACCTTCCTCCCACATCCTGCGGAGGACCGTATTTCTGCGTTCTTTAGCAGCCTCCATATCGTATCGCGGAGACCACAGTCCCGGGTTGTTGGTGACCCCGGCAATCATAGCGGTTTCTTCAAGACTGAGGTCTTTTACGGACTTTCCGAAATACAGGTACGAAGCTGCTTCCACGCCGTATGCTCCGTGCCCGAACCAAATTTCGTTGAGGTAGGTCTCCAGGATCTCATCCTTGGTGTACCTGCGTTCAATTTGAATGGCCCAGATCGCTTCCTTGATCTTTCTGATCAGCTTTTTCTCCTGAGTTAGGAAAGCGTTCTTTGCCAGCTGCTGCGTAATAGTACTGCCGCCGTAAGCGGTTAGGTTCCGCGTCTTGATGTTCAAATAGATCGAGCGGGTGATGGCGATTGGATCGACGCCGTGATGCTTGTAAAAGTTCTTGTCTTCAATAGCAATAATGGCGTCTTTCATCTGCTGGGGTATGTCATCAATTGAAACCCAAATGCGGTTTTCCGTGTAGAGCCTTTGAATAAGTTCGCCGTTGCGATCGTAAATGGAAGAGGCAAGTCTCGGGCTGAACTTAATATCCTCAAGTTTAGGTACGGTTTTGAGGACACTGGCGATCAAAGTTGCCGAAAAGCCCCCAACTATACCAATAATGATCAGCATAATGACTAATATTATCTTTAGGACTTTTCTCTTCTTCTTCGGCTGCTTCTGCTTTTTTTTGCTCATCATATACACCTGCCTCAACGGCTATATTCTACAGAATAAGTTCGCAAACGAAGCTGCGAAATCCTTGTTGCTCGTTTCGTTTATCAAAAAGACACTCTCCTGAACATGTTCCTATCTTAAAAGAGTATTGTTGGGCGTCCAGGTTACCTGTAGGCCAACCCTGCCGCCTTTTATTTCCATCTAAACTAGTATATAGCTATTAGGACCAGTTTGCAAATGGAGGTGACGATCTCCTTCCGAGTTTAGCTTTGCCTGAAAGAGGCGGAAAAATAGCATCCCCAAAACCCCTGCCTATTGACTTAGACAAGTTATTTCACTAAAATTAAAAACAACAAAAGCAATGACAGGAAGAGTAGTCTGAATTGGGCTTTTAGAGAGCTGATGGTTGGTGAAAATCAGCAGCCGGTTTAGGCGAAGTACATCCTCGAGCTGGGCTGGTGAACTTGTAAGTAGCCAGCTCCGGGAAACCTGCCGTTATCAGGACAAAGTGGCCGTTTGGCAATTAGGGTGGTACCACGGTAATCTGCCGTCCCTTTGGGGGACGGTTTTTTTATTTACTACGCGTTGAGGGAGGTATTCGTGTTGTTATCCGCTAAAGAACAGTTGGAACTCTTAGAAAGAGGAACTGCCCAGATTATTTCCAGAGAAGAACTCCTGCAAAAACTGGAGAGATCTGTGGCCACAGGGAAACCGCTTCGAGTGAAACTCGGCGTCGACCCTACCAGTTCCGATATCCATCTGGGGCACACCGTGCCTCTGCAAAAGCTCAGACAGTTTCAGGATCTCGGCCACACCGCCGTTTTGATCATCGGCGACTACACTGCCATGATCGGCGATCCTTCAGGTAAGTCCAGCACAAGGCCTAGGCTCAGTTACGAAGAAGTCCTGGCCAACGCCAAGACCTATCAGGATCAGGTGTTTAAAATCCTGATTCCCGAACAGACCGAGGTAGTCTTCAATGGCGACTGGTTCAGCAAGATGAGCTTCTCCGATGTCGCCAACATGACTTCCAAACTTACAGTAGCCAGGATGCTCGAACGGGACGACTTCGCCAAACGCTTCCAAAACAACCAACCCATCAGCATTTTGGAGTTCATCTACCCGCTGATGCAGGCCACAGACTCCGTTGAGATTCGGGCAGATGTTGAGCTAGGCGGAACCGACCAGATCTTTAACATCCTCTTGGGCCGCGACCTCCAGAGGGATGCCGGTCAGGAAGCCCAGGTGGTAATGTGCCTGCCCCTCCTTGTAGGCCTTGATGGCGTCAACAAGATGAGTAAGAGCTTAGGCAACTACATCGGAATCACCGACGACCCCAACGATATGTACGGCAAAGTCATGTCCCTTGCTGACGAGATGATGATTACCTACTTCGAGCTTGTAACCAACATGGACAAAGCCGAAATCGACCAGATTAAGAAGGGACTAGAAGACGGAAGCCTTCATCCCAAGGAAGCCAAAAGCCGCTTGGGTATGCAGATCGTCGAGCAGTACCACAGCAGAGAAGCCGCTATCAAAGCCCGAGACGAGTTTGAAAAAGTGTTCAAAGCAGGCGGGCTTCCTGAGGATATTCCCGAGTTCACAATCGCCGAGGACACCGTTTGGATCGTCAAGCTCCTCGTGGACTGCAAACTGGTAAGCTCCAACTCAGATGGCAGACGCATGATCGAGCAGGGTGCGGTGAAGGTGAACGACCAACGAATCGACGACAGCAAACTTCACATCGAAGTTGAAGATGGCATGGTCATTCAAGTTGGCAAGCGAAAGTTTGCGAAGGTGAGAAAATGAGAAAAGACAACCCATTTTATGAAAACCGCCTCTCCAAAACTGCTCCGGCAGAAGTCCTGGAAAAGTTCCCCGGACTGGAAAGGCCTTTTGAGAGGGCCGTATGGGCTTTGGAGACCCCCTATCTTCTTCCTCTGTCTTACGGGGAAGTGGAACCAGAAGGGCTTTTCGACTCCATCCTTGAGGGCAAACCTCTAGTTGACCTGCCCCACTGCAGGGCTCTGGTCAGCTTCTTCCAAGACAACTTCGAAGAAGCCAAAAACTTATTGGAGACAGCTCCCGAGGATCCTTACACCACCTACAACCTGATCCTCTGCCTGGAAGCTCTAGGCGAAAGGGAAAGGCCTATAGAGTTCTGGCAGGATCTTTTGGGGAAAGATTTGGAGTGGCTGGACAGAATTGCCATCTACGAGCACCTGAGAAGCAACTACGCCCTACACGGAGCGGTACAAGAAGACCTGAAAGGAAGATTCTCGGAAGCAGCACCTGAGGTCATGTTGAAGCTCCTTGCCCATCTAGTTCTGCATAGAGACTTCGAACTGGCAGAACAGCTCTGGGTTCAGGGGGCAATCGCCCATGAAGAGCTGGAGAACTTCGGTGTTGATCTGGCTTTAGCCCAAGGCAAGCTGGCTCTGGCAATCTCCAGAATGAAAAACCTCACAAACCCCCGCGACAAGGCAGAGTACATCCGGGATTTCATCAAGGTTGTGGCGCTCAAAGCGCTCGAAGACGGCGATTTTGCCGCTTCACTGGAGATGACCGAGACCCTTCTAGACGAGTTCTTCAAAGACCTTTCCAAAGAGGAAAAGCTCTTTTACCTTCGGCTGAAGTGCTTCTGCTCGCTTAAAGTCCTGGAACGGGACGTAGATGTGAACTCCCTCTCTCCCGAAAGCAAGCAGAACTTACTCACTGCCCTTACAGAGATTCGGAAAACGGCGCAGAAAGAAGCCCAGACCATCAAATCTCTGGCAGAGACTCTCAACGAGCCTGCACAGGGTGCCGAAGATGATTACACTTCTTATCTAGATAAAGTCATCGAGACCTTGGAAAGCAAAGAACGCTAGTTGCACCTAGCGTTCTTTGCATGTGGTTGGTCTTTCAGAGAACAAAAAAGGCTGCTCAAAAGAGCAGCCTAATATTATGCTTTTTCTCCTGCAGCGGTCCTTCGATCCAGCATGCTAGTGATCTTCAGAGCTACTGGATAGAGTACCGCAACTGCAACTGTGTTGATGCCAGCTGCTGGAAGAACAACCGACGTGAACAAAGTCGCAAACGGAACCGGAAGGCCGGCGATGAAGTATGCCGAACCTAAAAAGACCAATCCGCTAAACAGGGTCCCCACAGCTGAAGTGATCAGGGCATTAACGTAGCTTTCTGGAAGCGCCGTAATCCCGAGCAGCATCAGGGTTGTCAGGGTCTTGTCAATAACATTGGGAATCTGTCCGCCGGGAAAACCGGTGGTTATGGCGGTGATAACGCCTGTGGCCAGTCCGGCAGCCAGCGTGACCTTCTTGTCTCGGCGCAGCAGGGCGTACAGAATAAGCATGATCAGGGAGAAGTCCGGCTTCATTCCCCCGATAAGCGGCGGAAAAGAATGCAGCACAACTCCTGCGGCGATCATCAGCCCAGCAAGTGCCAAATCACGTGTCTTTGCATTTGTTCTCATCTCAACTCATCTCTCCTCTTCTCATTCTAGTCTTTGCTCAGCTAAGCTAAACTTTCTCTAAGGATATCACAGCACAGTTTCCACCGTCAATAGTAAATTTTGCTTCTCGGGTTTTCCCTCAGAACGCTCCTAGGGAGTTCTCGATGGCTAAAAGCTTTCTTTTCATCTCCAGTCCCAGACTAAAGCCGCCCAAACCGGATTGCGCTACAACCCGGTGGCAGGGAACGATGATAGGTAGGGGATTGCTGCCTACAGCCTGACCCACTGCCCGCTGACCATTGGGGAGACTGATGTTCTCGCCAATCTCCTTGTAGGTGAGCACGCTGCCGTAAGGAATGAGGCAGAGCTGGCGGTACACCTTCTTTCTGAAGGGTGTGGTGCGCAGATCCAACTCATAGCGGAAGTCGACTTTTTCGCCTTCGAGATACCGCAGAAGGTCGCGGCGCAAGCGGAAAAAGGGCAGAGGCACCAGCGCGGAGATCTCGGGCACGAACTTCGGCGGATCGTATTCGTTCAGCCCCAAATAGACCAGGCCTTTTTCTGTGTAAACCAAGTGGCACGACAAACTTTCATCGAGATCAAAGCTGTCTATATAAAACATTGCAATCCCCTCTCGAAACTTTTTGACCGGTCTTTGCGTATAGATTAGTGAAAGGAGTTGTCTACACTTGAAGCGCATCTACATTTTGCTTTTGGTTTTGGCAGTATCGTTGAGTTGTTTGGCCGACAAGTACTTGATCTATTCAGGCGACGCCCTTCTGGGAACCGAAGAGGTAACAGTCTTTGACAACAAGATCATCACCAAAACCACGCTGAACGCATCAGGCGTCCAGCTCAGTTACACTCAAACCCTCACTCTATCAAGTGGAAAACCCAGCCAATATCAGGCGAACATCAACGGAGTGGTAAACATCACCGGTAGCTTTGCAGACGGCGAAGCTACATATACCGTAGCAAATCAGAAGCGAACCTTTAAGGGTAATGGGTTGTATCCTGTGGAAAACAACACCTTCTACCTGTGGTCTTATGTACTAAAAAACGCCCCACAGGATTTGGTAGTGCCTTCGCAGTTTGCCTCGGTAAAAGCGGTCTACAGCTCTTGGCAGACCGGACCGTACCAGACTCAGGTGCGGCAGGTGAACATCCAGCAGCTTGCTCTGATCGGCTATTTCTCAGACGGCAAAATGGTCAGGTTCACCATTCCGCTCCAGAACATCGATGTGATCCATGAGGACTGGGTGGAGATCTTCAGAGAATCCAGCGGCCAGACTGTAATCTCTGAAACAGTAGTTCTCAAGCGGGGAAGCGATCTCCTACATGGCGAACTCAATTTGCCGGCAAATAAGACCAATTACCCAGTACTTCTCTTAATCTCGGGGTCAGGTCCTCAGGATCGGGACAGCAACTCACCTCCTGAGATGACAAACAGCTTGTTCAAGCACTTGAGCATCACCCTGACGAATCTCGGAATCGGTACTCTCCGTTTCGATGATCGGGGAACCGGCAAAAGTACTGGAAACCACATGGCTCAGGACTACGAGACTTTAATCCAAGATGCAAGGGAAGCCCTGGACTACTTGAGAAACAGGTCCGACGTTTCCAAGATCGGCATTTTAGGCCACAGCGAAGGAGGCCTTACCGCCCTCATCTTGGGGGCTGAGGAAGAGGACATTGCTTTCTTAGTACTCATGGCTGCACCAAGCACTTCTTTAGACAAGATCATCATTGAACAGGTACACGCCCAAAAAGAGCTTCCAGGCATAACTGCAGAAGACGTCGCTTATCTAGACCAGATCCTAGCTATTGTTGAAAGCAGTATAGAGCTTGCTAAAAGCGGTGCAGAGGCAACGCCACTAGGCTTCACAGGCAAGTACCTCAGGGATCATCTGGAGATCGATCCCCTTGAGTATGCAGAAAAAATCACCTGTCCCGTTTTGATCCTTCAGGGCGATGCTGATGTTAAAGTCCTGCCCTACCACGCAAAAAACCTGGAGAATGCTCTGGCAAATGCTCAGGTAATTACGTACCCCTACCTCCACCACTACTTCACGCCGTCATCTTTAAACAACCCCGAGTTCACATTGGAATCAGCATACAAAACACCAGATAAAGTGTACAACGACATTGCAGCTTTTCTCTTGGAACACGCTTTCTAAGAGGTTCTCAAGACTTGAAACAGCTATAGACAAACGTCCACCCTTCGCCGAAATGGCGTTGGTGGACGTTTTCTTTACGCATCTAACCTATAAGTACCGCTTTTGCGGTTTAAGCTGCCTTTCTTGCGTCTGTGATCGCAGGATCGGTCAAAAAGGCGAATTGGGTATTCGAGTCTTTCGTCTGAAGTTAATTCAGCTCCACTACTGTAGCTCCAATCCCGCCTTCACCTTGAGCGCCGTCTCTAAAGCCCTTTACGTGAGGATGGGCTTTTAGGTACTCCTGGATCCCTTTACGCAAAGCCCCGGTACCTTTTCCGTGCACTATACGTACCGAACCAAGACCGGCCAAAAACGCCGAGTCCAAGTATTGATCTATCTCATCGACGGCTTCTTCTACCGTCTTGCCGATAACATTAATCTCGGTTTTGATGGACTCTTTTTGCGACCTGTATCGGGAGATGTGCATCTTCGGGCCGGAGTCTTTCTGCGGCATCATCTCCAGATCCACCAAAGGTACGGTGACCTTCATGATTCCCGCTTGCACCGTAGCTTTCGCCCCTTCGATGCTAAGGATGGTTGCAGGCAAATTGGACTGTTTGAGGATCACCTGATCCCCCGCTTTGAACTGGTCTGTCGGCTTCAGCTTCTGACGCCTCTTCTCGGATTTTTGTACTTCATCCTTGAGCTGTTTTTCCTTCTCCTCGATGGTTTTCCTCAGGTCTCTAGCTTCCTCTAGGGAGTTCTTTTCTCTGATAGTGCTGATGAGCTCTTCTACCAGCTTTTTGTTTTTCTCCAACTCCTCTAGGGCCAGCATGCTGTACTTCTGCTTCAGTTCTTCTCGTTCTTTTTCCAGACGCAGCTTTTCTCTCTCCAGTTTTTCCTTGAGTTCTCTGGCTTCTTCCCTCAGCTTTCTCGTTTCTTCCTTGTGCTTTTCCGACAGCCGCCGGTTTTCTTCTAGCTTTTCGATCAGGCTGCCGGCTTCAAGGCTTTCTGTTGATAACTTAGATTTGGCAAACTCGATGATCTCCTCAGAAAGCCCTAACCGTCTGGCAATGCTCAGGGCATTGCTCCTTCCGGGAATGCCGATGATCAGCTTGTATGTGGGGCTTAGAGTCTCGGGATCGAACTCAACCGAAGCGTTTTCCACGCCTTCGGTGAAGTAGGCATAGGATTTCAGGTCCGAGTAGTGGGTCGTGGACACGGTGAGAGCACCGTTTTTGTGCAGATAGTCCAGAATCGAGGTTGCCAAAGCGGCACCTTCCTGAGGATCGGTACCGGCCCCTAGTTCATCTAGAAGCACCAGGGAATCCTCATCGGCTTTGTTCAAGATGGGGATGATGTTGGAAAGGTGCGATGAAAAAGTGCTCAGGCTCTGCTCGATACTCTGCTCATCGCCGATGTCGGCGTAAACCGCTTTTCTAAAAAGCAATTTAGCTCCTTCTGCAGCAGGGATAAACAGCCCGGCTTGGGCCATGAGGATCATCAGCCCAATGGTTTTAAGGGTAACTGTTTTACCACCTGTATTGGGACCTGTGATGATCAGGGTGCGGAAGTCCTTGCCCAGGTTGTAGTCGATAGGAACAACATCTCCCTTGAGCAGGGGATGCCTGGCCTGATCAACATCAAAGAAGCCTTCAGTGGAGATTTCCGGTTCTGTGGCCTTTAAAGCGTAGGCGTACCTGGCTTTCGCAAAAGCGAAGTCCAGCCGTGCGAGGGTCTCGATGTTCAAGAGAAGCTTTTCCTTCTCTTGTCCTACCTGAAAGGAGAGCTCTCGCAAGATCCTGCGTACTTCCTCTCCCTCCTGCTCCTTCAGGAGCCGGATGCCGTTATTCAGCTCCACCACCGATGCAGGTTCGATAAACAAAGTGGCGCCGCTTGCGGACTGGTCGTGGATGATTCCTGGAACCTGAGCCCGGTACTCCTTTTTCACGGGAATCACGAGCCTGTCGCCTCTTCTGGTAATCAGGGATTCCTGCAGGTATTTTTGCATTTCCGATGAGCGGATCATGTTGCTTAGCTTCTCTTCAAGTCGCTTTGACGCTATTGTCAGCTCTTTGCGAATTCTGGAAAGTTCTGGTGATGCAGAGTCTGCTACCTTGCCGTCCTCGTCAAAGGTCTCCTCGATCGCCCGGTAGAGGTGGGAAAGAGGATCTAGGCGGTGCCCAAGCTGCAGAAGCCAGGGGAAACTGCTGCTTTCAAGGTACTGCTTCATCCGCAAGGCCAACCTCAATGTAGCCGAGATTTCGAGTAGTTCTGCACCATCAAGCACTGCTCCTTTAGATGCCCTCACGATCTCATCCCGCACATCGCTGAGGCCGCCAAAAGGTGGTTCTTTCCCGAGGTTCAGCATGTCGTAAGCCTCTTTTGTCTCCCGCAGTTCGTGCTTCACTCTCATAAAATTGTCGAAGGGTACAAGGCTTTCCACCAGTTCCTTGCCTAGAGAGCTGGTTGCGTGTTTTGCCAGTTCTGCTTTTACCTTGTCAAACTCTAACAACTTCAGCGTCTTTTCTTCCAACTCAAACCCTCCTCTATTCCACACCTCTGAAGTAGTGGCCGTATGTGAATCCTCTGGTAGACAGGCTCTCCAGATCTGCTTTGTCAACAGGTATGCCGCTCAAAGCCTTCCTGTATGCCCTAATAACCCGATCTACTGGCTCATCAGGGAGAAGAAACATCAACCGTTGCGCTGCGTAGTGGCGGATAGTTTCTACCTCGTCGATTAAACACATATCCTTGGAGTTAAAAATATGGCTTCTTCCTGCCCGGTCCGATACAAGAGGGAACCTGTAGCCAAGCCTGTCCTCAAGGTAGTACTGCTTCCCCTCTTCCCGGCAAAATCCTCTGCATGCCCTGCAGACTCCGGTGCCCAGGGCAGTTCCGATAATGCAGTTTTCACTTACCATAACCGGTACGCTGCCGTGAACAACCACCTCTGCAGGCACCGATCGGGCCAGCTCCCTCAGTTCAGTGTTTTTCAGCTCCAGAGACAGGGTGCACCTTTCGATCTCAAGACCTGACAGGTAGCGCTTGTAGAACTCAAAAGCGAGAAAGTTGGTGATGTTCAATCCCCAATCCAAAACCACGCGGCTGCCTTCCTTTAGCAGAGAAAAAGCACCCAGATTCCCTACAACGTATCCGTCAAAATCTATGCTGGCGATTCTCTCTTTCTCAGTCTTGAGTTCGCGGTCGTGGATAATCCGGGGGAAGACGTAGTAGCACTTCACTCCCCTTTCTCTGCAGAGTTCTCTGGCTTTAGCGTAGGCGGAGTGGGTAAACCCATGCCCTTGATAGCGCTCGCCGGAAAGGTAGATCGCATCAGGCTTTTCTGCCAGCGCTTTGGCAAAGAGCTCGAATGAGCCTACTTCAACGATCAGTTCACCTACCTGCGGTTCTTGCAAAACCGGAGGTTCTGGGACGCTCAGGACAATCTTCTTTCGCCTTGCATGCTGTACGATTTTTTCTTCCAGGTCTTCTAGTGCGCTTCTTCTAGTGTCGTTGATTACGCTAAAGGGCACCATGGCCTCACCGTCCAGTTCAGCCTCAAGTGCCTCTAAACTGAAGGGGGTGTTCCCCAAACGATCTATCTGCTTCCTCAGGGTTTCCAGATCCAGCGGTCTGTTCTCAGCTCTCTCGCAAATGTGCCCGCTGAAGGCTTCACCCCGAATGACGTCCCGGTTTTGGACCTGTATGACAAACTCAGATCCGACCTTCGCAGTGGCAAAGAAAGCCACCGGCTGCTTCCTGAAGACTCTCTCGGACTTGTACAGATTCTTCGCTTCGCCCTCGGCTTCCCGATCTTTGGTCTTGTAGACTATGTCGCCGCGTTTTGCCTTCCCCCTAAAGGGAATGACCACCTCATCTCCTGGCTTTGCCGAAAGCACCTTACTGCCTCGGAGCTTGATCTCGCCAACTACGGTCCCTTGGCTTTTTGACTCCCGGCCTTCTTGAACGATCTCAATTCCGTCTCCTCTGTTTAAGGGTTGGGAAAGTCTAATCACAAGCGAACCTTTGGTGTAAGATACAACCCGGCCGATCTCGAGCCCTCTCGAGCTCGGCTGATCGTATCCTATGATGCTCTTTCCCCTATCGCCAAAGAGGTAACCTCTGGTGAAGTCCCTGTTGAAAACCGAGCGCAGGGCAGCCTCTGCCTCGTCTTTGTCGATCTCGCCGTCGAGCAGCCTCCGGTAGGTGCCAGTAACTGCCGCTACGTATTCTGGTCTTTTCAGTCTTCCTTCTAGTTTGAGGGAGTCCACAACTCCCGTCAGTTTCTCCAGATCCAAAGCGGTCCGGAGATCCTTAGTGCTGAGGAGGTAGTCTCCTTCTGTGTTGTAAGTAGCCCCTGAACCGTCTACAAGCTTGTAGCTGAGGCGGCAGGGCTGAGCGCATCTGCCCCTGTTTCCGCTCCGTCCTCCGATCATGCTGCTCATCAAGCATTGCCCGCTGTAGGAGAAGCACAGAGCGCCGTGACCGAAGACTTCAAGCCTGGCACCGGTTGCCTCTTTGATCTGGGAAACCTCGGCCAGGTCGAGCTCCCTGGAGAGAACGATCTGGCTGGCGCCTGCCTGAAGGAGCAGTTCCACACCTGGCGTGTTATGCAGCGTCATCTGCGTTGATACGTGTCGCTCTAGTCCATCCAAATCCTCTGCTAAAAGCCAGAGTCCGAGATCCTGGATGATAACCCCATCTACGCCGGCTTCGTGGAGAAACGATACAAACTCCGCTGCCTCTTGCAGTTCGCCGTTTTTAATCAGGATGTTTACGGTAACGTAAACCTTGACATTGTGTTTTTTGCAGTACGCGACTGCTTCCTCTATTTCTGCGTTGGAAAAATTAGCGGCAGATGCTCTTGCGGAAAACAATTTCCCGCCTAGATATACAGCATCAGCACCGCTTTGTACCGCGGCAGTTAGGCTTTCAAAGCTGCCAGCAGGTGCAAGCAGCTCTATTTTCTGGTTCGGCATGGCCAAATCGATAACTCCTCTTTTCAAGCTATTAGACATCATTCTTATTATACCAAATATACCTTGGCAAGTTGTGGAAAACACTGTTCGGAACCGACATGGTTCCTAAATGCCAAGACCGAAAAAACTCCGCCTTCTGGCGACCCCTTCTAGTGCATACACCGGGTGCTTTTTGAGAGCATTGGGATCTGAGACGGGGCCTGCTTCTAAGATGCCCAGAAGCTGATCTTTGAAAACCGGTGCCTCGAGATCGTAGGGAACAAACCTAACGTATGGTTTTACTCCTTTGGGAACGGTGACGAACACATCCCCCATGACTCCACCTACAGCATAGCTTTTGGCGTTTTTCACGTAGATATCTGGGATGGTTTCGTTTTTACCGACAACTTTGATACACTGGGTATTGGCAAACCCCCACTCCAGAAGCCGTGCCGACTCAACCCAGCGGTTAGAACTGTTCAACACCACCGCGATGAGCTGCCTGTCGTCTCTAGTGGCAGAAGACACCAGGCATGCCCCGGCTAGGTTGGTGGTGCCGGTCTTTACCCCATCTGCATCGGGCATGATCCAAAGGAGTTTGTTAGTGTTTTTCAAGTACTTCGCAAAAGACTGCTGCCAGGGAATCTCCTTTTCTTTACTGCTGACAATCTCTTGGAAGAGTGGGTATTTGAGCGCATGGCTGGCCATAATGGCAAGATCCCTCACAGTGGTGTAGTGGTTGGGATCGGACAAGCCGTGGGGATTTACGAAGTGTGTCTGCCGGCAGCCGAGCTCAGCAGCTCTAGTGTTCATGTACTTGGCAAACTCCTCCACAGAGCCTGCGATGTGCTCTGCCAGTGCGATGGCAGCATCGTTTCCTGAAAGGAGCAAAAGGCCCCACAGAAGCTTTTCGACGGTGTAGACTTCTCCTTCCCTTAGACCTACTCTAGAACCGTTGATGGTCGCAGCTCTACGGCTAACTGTCACAGACTCCCCAAGAGAGCACCGCTCCAACGTGAGAATGGCCGTCATGATCTTTGTGGTAGAAGCTGGTGCTCGCTGGGAATCGGCGTTTTTGGCGTAGAGGATGGTGCCGCTTTTAGGGTCGAAGAGAATCGCTGCTGAAGCGCCCACATCAGGTTTGCTGCGGAAAAGGCTGCTGATATCGGTGACCTCGCTGAGTCCTGCCACCGTCACTACCGCTTCATCAGTCTTCGGGGGTTGCATGATGAGGATGACCAAAAGAAAAATGGCTATAATCAAGACAAAACGCATCTGCCTCATATCTTTTCCTCCTGAAAGAGTCCTTCTTTCTAAGATATGAACGGCAAAATCCGTTTATCTTTCCTTAGGGAAATAAACCGCTGGAGGTAGGCCAATGACAAAACTGCAACACTCAAGCTCCAGTTTCTAAGCAAAAAACCAGGGAGAGCAGTCAGCTCTCCCTGGGGTTCTGAAGCTGTTATTGGTTTTTCACTACGGCGTAGGGCAGGGTTTGTAGAACATCTTCTTCGCGGGTGTCGACAATGACAAACTCATCTCCCGGTTCGATGGCGATCTCTCTCCGGAGGAGAAGTCTCTTGAAGCCTGCAATGGAACGGATAATTCCCGCTTCGCCGTTTCGGGTGTTAATCAAGGTCTTGCCTTCCAAGTACTTTGTTGAACTCTCGTAGGAAAAGCCTGTCGGCAGAGGTGTGTTCAGGAAGATGTCCCGGTTGCCTCTTTGAACTGAGCCTTTGGCAAGGATCATCGAACCGTTTAGGACAACTTCGGTCCTGCCGTCTTTGTGAGCAACTTCTTTTACAGTGTAGGCGGTGTTTCTGCTGTAGGCGTTGTTTGCTATGGTGACTAGTTCTCCCACTTGGAGGTCGATTTCTCCCTCTAGCACTACAGTTGAGTTCTGCCAGTTCACTTCCACAATCTCCGCCTGCACGGCCTCTGCTGCAATCTCTTCTCCTGCAAAGTTTGCCGATCCGGGACCTACTACGACAAGCTCCACAAACTCATCGTCCAAGAACTTGGCAATGGCAAACTCGGCATGGGATTCTAGGATACCGAGAGGTGTTTCTACAGAGCCACCGTTCAGCACGATATAATGCTTCTGCCCGTCCAAAATGTCAATGACAAACCCGTTCTCCCCTACCCTGGTTACATCCAGCAGGAAAGAAATGCCTAAAGATGCATCCATTATGGAAATAACCCTACTTTCGTGCTTAGAAGGGCTTTCGCTTCTGAGAATGATGTACGGGTATTTTGCGTTGCCTGCAAGATTGGGCCCGTAGCCTGTGTACAGTTTGGTCTCCTGATCTACAAACAGTCTGTTGGTTAGCATGGTATCAAGACCGTCGTAGTACTTGAATACGCCGGTAAATCTGCCGTCTGTAAGTTCTCCCTCTTTCAGGTCGTAGATGAAGCCGTAGCCGTTTCCTGGCGCTGGGTTCCAGTACATAGACTTCACACCTTCAGAGGCGATACCCAGATCTTTAATCATGTCTCCTGGGAGGATTCTTTCGCCCCAGCTCTTTCCAGGCTCGTCGTAGGTTGCATCTGGGTCTTCCAACCCCGCTAGGGTCCAAACATTGTCGATGCTTCGAAACTCCGTTTCGGTCTCGAGAATGAAGGCTCCGGTGTGGAACACGTAGTCGTGTCTGGTTCCTCCCTGCACCGTGAAGACATCGAAAATGTAGCTGTCCTGGTCGTTAATGTCTATCAGCGCTGTGCGCCGGCTATACTCTTTAATCTGAGACGTTGTAGGGAACTGGTGTGGATTGTCTAAATGCACGTACTTGAAGCCTTCCAGGTCTACAAATCCGTAGAGGTCGGCACCTGGGTTGTTCTTATACCAACCTGTGCGGTACTTGTCGTTGTCCACGACCACCAGGTTGTGGCTGACCGCTCTCGAACCCCATCCGGTGTGTACCGGTGAGCCAAAGATGTTGTAGCCTACGTCTTGGGTTATAAGGTAGCCCTTGTCGTAGTACAAAAGTCCGAGGGCATCGTCTTGGGAGTGCGGCAGGTTAGGTCCGCCTCGGAGGATCAAACCTCTGCGGAATCTCCCCTCACCCGATCCCAAAATGGCGATAGAAGGCCCGGAGTAGTAGGCCGAAAACTGCTTGGCGTAAGCGCGATATCTCTGCTCTACTGGTTCATCGGTGGGCTCCACGTGGAACAGTGCCCAGATAGTGGTGCGGTAGCTATCCGGATTCCCCTGACTCATCTCCAACAGCGTCTCTTTGTAGAGCTGTTTTAGCTCGGGAATATCGGTTCTGTGATAAAGCCGATCAACGTAAGGGATCTCCCCTTTAGGGTCTCTCGCATACTCCTCGATCCTTGCGGTGTCCGGAGAGGAGTTGCCGAAGCTGGCAAAGTGTCCTGCAACATCCAGCTTACTTCTATAGCTGAAGAAGAACTCTCTCAACTTTGGATGATCGTAGAAGTTAACCCTTTCCGGGAGGCCTTCAACGTCGTAGTTTTCCGGATTGTAGTTGTAGGCAAGTTCTGCGATGTCAGCAAACACAGACTGAGTGAAGACCGAATATGCAGGCGCACCCTCGTAGTAGAGTCCGTCTTTATCGATGGTGTTTTCGAAGAAGTACTCCGCTGCTTGGAGTCCCCACTTGATATAATCGGGGATACCCAAAACCAAACCAACAGACAGCATGCCCCTCAGAGCATCCGATTCGTGGTTGTGGAGCGTTGAGAGGTTCCCACCTCTCAGATCAAACTCGTCAAACAAGTAGTCGAGCAGGATCCCCTGAGCCACGTTTTCTGCAACGGTCATGTCGCTGTAGTAGGATTTCTCATGCATGGCCGGGTGGTTGTACAGAAGATCGAAGCTGTTAACAAAATGCACTCTTGCGCGGTTTACGATGGATGTTAAAAAGTGTAGTCTGCCGGCGATGTCCGCATCGTTAGCGTTGAAATCTCTAGGACCTGTAGTTTGCGGCGACAAATATGCTAGTGCGTCAAAGATAACGGCGGCTTTTTTTGCATAGCGGTCGTCTCCGGTGAGGGCATATGCATACGCCAGCTGATGAAGGACGCCGCTGTCGTTGCCCCAACCGGTAAAGGTGTTGACCACAGCAGCATTGTAGACTCCTTCAAAGAAGTAGCGAACTCCGCCTATCCAAACGCCGTTTCCTGCGTCGTAGTACTTGCTCTCGGGGTTCTTGTAGTCGATAATGTGTCCTGCAGGACAGCGTAGAACACCAGGTTGGTGGATATCGGCGATACCATTTCCACCGAAGTTGGTCCAAGAGATGTTGTGATCAGGGCAGCCGGCTATGCCGTACGAAAAAATGGCTCCCGGTTTCGGCAGGAGTTCTCTGATGTAGTCGTCTGAAACCTCAAGCCACTCATCGGCTTTCTGCAGTATGCCGTTTTGTAAAGCAGCCGCCCAGGATTTCGTTTCTACAAGCTGTCTTGCTTTCACAATATCCTGGCTGGTGATGTATACTCCGACTTTAGGTACAACCTCTGGGGCACTTGCCGCTGAAACTGCAGCAAGTAGAAGTAAGAGTATTAGACCGTAAACTAGATTTTCCATCTATATCCTCCTTGCACAAGTCACTCAAACTCAGTCTTTGTGAAAACCCAGACATGAGCCTGTGCTATAAGATAGCCCGAAAAGAATCCTTTTCGGGCTATCTGAGTTTTTATAGTTTATCCAAGAATCTCTTGAACTCGATGTTCTTTTTCTGCAGTTCTAGGGTCATCTGCTTGGCAGCATCTTTGATGGCGTCAACTGGATCCTTGCCGAGCTGAACGACTTCGTGAGCTGCAAAGTCCAGAAGTCTGTAGGATACTTCTCTCGGAGCCAAGGAGAACGGAGGAGTCTTTGCGTGTCTTGCCTGCTCCTCCAAGACCTCACGATCTCTGTCTGGGATAGGCAGCTGTCTGAACGCATCCAGATCGCTAGGGATAAAGGTAATGCCCGAGATCTCTTTCATGACCCGCTCGGCGTATCTAGCCTGAGTTTCGGGTTTGGCCAGGAACTTGATGAGTTCCCATGCCAATGCCTTTTTCTTCGAGCTGACCATGATCGACAGGGTCATCGGCCCAGCGTACACGTCGCGGCGCATCTCGCCTTGGGTCATGGTTCCAGGAGCTACAACCATCTGCCACTTGCCTTGAATCTCAGGAGCAGTGAGATTGTAGACGCCGTAGTCGGAGTAGGCGTTACCGAAAGTTATTGGTGTGTATCCGTTGCGGAAGCTCGTCACTCTAACGCTTCCACCGACTTCTCTCTCAATACCGTACTTGGTGTAGAGTTCCATGTACTCAACAAAGCCTGCAATGCCTTCAGGTGAGTCCCAATCCGACTTGGTTAGGTCTGCATTGTACCAGTCGGCGCCTTTCTGCCACATGAACATCGAAACGTCGCAGTAGATATTGCCACTGAGACCCCAGGCAAGAGAGGCGTTCATGTTGTTGGCTTGAATCTTGGGAATAGCTGCGCGGAACTCATCCCAGTTGTCAGGTATGGAGATACCCAGATCTGCTAGGATGTCCGTTCTCACGAACATGGGATAGAGGTATGTGCCAAATGGCACACCGTAGGAGACCGACTTGTATCTCCAACCCTTTACCAGTCCTGGGAAGGTGCTGGCTTCAAGCTCGGCATAGCCTTCGTACTTAGCCAAGTCTTCCAACGCACCGCGAACACCGAGCTGGGGAGCTACAATAGCGCCCATGTGAGCTACGTCCGGTCCGTCGCCGGATACAGCTGCTAAGATATATTTCTGCTCGTAGTCGCCCCAAGCTACTGTCTCGAGTCGCACTTCAATACCTGTTTGAGCGGTAAAGGTCTGCTCGATGATTTCGCTCAGGATCCTTTTCTCTTCGTTGCTGTAGCCGGTAACCCACATTTCCAGGGTCTCTGCCATGACTATCGAACTCAGGCAGAGCAGAACTACAGCCAAAATACCGATTTTTTTCATAAACAATCCCCCCACTAGTTAGGTAAATAACGTTGTGCTACCTAAGCACCCCTTAAAGAATTTCCATGTATCCACTTTTTCCCCTTCCGCTGTATGAAAACTAGAGCAGTCTCTAGTTTTTGTATACAGTAGTAGGCAGCGTAGTTACAGTGTCTCCTTGGAAAAGATCTACGATGATGAAGTCGTCGCCTTCCTCAAACGGTACATCTTCGCGCAAGTAGACCGCTTTGAAACCACCAATGGATCGGATAGGTCCGTTTTCACCGGTTTTGGTACGGATGATGCTCTTGCCCTCTAAAAGACCGGTGGATTCGGTATAGGAGTAGCCGATGGCCAAAGGTGCATTGATGTTCAAGAGCCTGTTGTTCTTTTTGGTCACAAAACCTTTGGCAAGGACAAACGAGCCCTCTAGGTAAAGAACCTGGTTGCTTCCGTCGGTTTCTACCTCTAACACTTTGTAGGCTGCATTTCTGCGGTAGCGGTCGCTATCTATAACTACTAGGTCGCCGGGTTCCACGTCCAGACTGCTGGAAACGGTGATCTTTGAAGCATCAAAGTCCACGTCTAAGATCTCGGCGGACTCCTGCTCTGCCAAAATCTTCTCGTCTCCTAGTTGGGCAAATCCGGGACCTACAACCACAACTTCCACAAGTTCATCGCCGTTGAACTTAGCAATGGCAAACTCTGCCTGAGAGACAAAACGACCTTTGGGAGTCTCTGCACTTCCGCCTTCAAGAAGAATGAAGTGTTTCTGCCCATCCCAAATCTCGATAGAGAACGCATTGGCATCGAGTCTCTGTACGTCAATGATGGGCGAAAAACCGGAAGCGGCATCCATAATGGAGATCACCCTGCTGTGGTGGTTTTCCGGGCTTTCGCTCCTGAGAATGATGTACGGATACTTCTCGGAACCATAGAGGTTCGGCCCAGTACCTTTGTACAGCTTGGTCTCCTGATCTACAAAAAGCCTGTTGGTTACGATGGTATCCGAACCGTCAAAGTACATGAAGCGGCCGGTAAAGGTATCGTTTTCCAGGGTTCCCTCCTGGAGATCATAGATGAAACCGTAGCCGTTTCCAGGTGCTGGGTTGAAGCTTTCGTTCACGCCTTCTGAACGGACCCCCAGATCCCGGATCAAGTCGCCAGGAATGATTCTCTCTCCCCAGCTCTTGCCTTGTTCATCGTAGGTCGCATCGGGATAGTCAAGACCTGCTAGAGTCCACACTCCTGGAATGGATTCGAACTGGGTATCACTTGCTAAGATCGGAGCGCCGGTATGGAAAGAGTAGTCGTGCCTTTTCCCGCCGGAAACGGTAAACACGTCGAAGACGTAGCTTTCCATATCGTCGATGTCAATCAGCGCAACCCTGCGGCTGTACTCGCTGATCTTTGCCGAGTTCGGGAACTGGTGGGGATTATCCAGATGGACATACTTCATCCCGGGCAGGTCCACGAAAGCTTTAAGATCTGCTCCTGGTGAGTTCTTGTACCACCAGTTGTCCTTGCGATAGATATCGTTATCCACAACAACCAGGTTGTGGGATATAGCCCTTGTAGCCCAGCCCCTGTGGACCGGCGTACCGAAGATGTTGTAGCCGTTGTCCTGCGAGAGCATGTAGCCTTTATCGTAGAAGAACAGGGCTAAGATGTCGTCATGGGAATGAGGAAGTGATGGCCCTCCTCGAATCAGAAGTCCTCTTCTGTTGATGCCTTCGCCCGATCCTAGAATTGCCAGAGACTTAGTTGAGTAGTAAGCGGTGATCGCCACATCAATATCCCTATAGCGCTTCTCGATCTCACCTGTCGGCAGTTCTACGGCAAAGAGCGCCCATGTACCCGAACGGAGGTTGTCGGGATTGCCCTGGCTCAACTCCAGCATTGCATCTCTATACTTTTCCTTTAGCTCCGGAATCTCGGTGCGGTGGTAGAGCCTGTCGACAAAACCAAACTCGCTTCCGGGGCTCCGAGAGAATTCCAAGATCCGCTTGGTGTCGCTTGCGGCGTTACCGAAGCTTGCATAGTGTCCGGCTACATCCAGCTTATCTCTGTTGCCGAAGAGAAACTCTCTCAGTTTGGGATGATCGTAGTAGTTGATCCTCTCCGGAAGGTCTGAAGCATCGTATTTTGCCGGATCGTAGTGGTAAGCCATTTCGGCAATGTCAGAAAACACGTTCTGAACAAAGTTGGCGTAAGAAGGCGAACCTTCGTAGTACAGGCCGTCTTTGTCGATGGTGTTTTCCAGGAAGTAGCTAAAGCCTTCTAGACCCCACTTAATATACTCGGGGATTCCCAAGACCAGACCTACTGCCAGCATGCCACGAAGCTCGTCTGCTTCGTGATTGTGGAAGGTCGAGAAGTTACCGCCTCTGAGGTCGAACTCGTGGAACATGTAGTCCAGAAGGAGACCTTCCGCTACGTTTTCGGCGACGGTCTTGTCGCTGTAGAAGGACTTAGCCTGCATAGCGGGATGGTTGTAGAGGATGTCGTAACTGCGAACATAATGTACTTTGGTTCTGTGAACGATGGACGTTAAAAGGTGCAGCCTGCCCGTCACTCTGTTCGGTTCGTTGGGATTGAAATCCCGCGGTCCGATGGTCGTAGGGCTTAGGTGCGCCAGGCAGTCAAGGATGACCGCTGCCTTTTCCGCGTACTTATCTTCCCCTGTTAACGCGTAGGCATAGGCCAAGTAGTGCAAAACTCCGTCGTCGCTACCCCAGCCGGTAAAAGTGTTAACTATGGCAGCATTGTATACTCCTCTGAAAAAGTAGCGAACGTTATTAATGACTACGCCGCGTCCGTCGTCGTAGTACTTGCTGTTTGGATTGTCAAAATCGATTAGATGCCCACCGGGACACCTCAAAACACCCGGTTGGTTCAAATCTGCAATGCCATTTCTCCCGAATGATGTCCAAGAGATGTTATGTTCCGGACAGCCTGCTGTTCCGTAAGCGAAGGTTGATCCTTCTTTGGGCATCAGCTGTCTGATGTAGTCGTCGCTTACATTGACCCACTTGTCCGCCTGCTGTAAAATGCTATTTTTCAAGCTTTTCGCCCAGCCGGCGGTCTCTGTGAGCTCTCTTGCCCGCAGAATATCTTCGGCAGACATGAAAACTCCGACTTTAGGAATAACCTTTCTTTCGGCTCCTGCTGCAGTGCCGGTTAATAGTGTTAGAACAATACACATCCAAACAAAAATGCTCAATCTGATTTCCCCCCATAATGCTGCCATTGTATGAAAAAAGATCCATACAGTTTAGACTTCTTCCAAAAAAGAGTTTATCCTCTCAGGGTTTTTACAGCTTAATTGAAGTTTTTTTGGGAAAAGCTATTGAAGACAAAAAGGAGGGGTTTCTTGCCTAAGTTCAAGTTAATTCTACCTGGAGAAAAGCTGAAAGAGCGTAAACTACTTGTGGCAGAAGATCCCGACTTAGATCTCAGAGTAGCTTTGGACATTAGCGAAGCTGCAGACTCCCTGCTTCTGGCAAAAAGGAACACCGACTTTGGGCTTTTTCTTTTAGCTCTCCGGTCCGCAGACATTTTAAGCCAACAACACCTGGGGCAGTCGGGACTCCTTTCGCTAGAAAAGCTCAAAGAGTACCTGCGCCTAGTTGGTCTTGTCCCCTACTCCCACCAAGTTGAATGCGTACGCAGGGTTGTGGATGAGATGAACGGGCAGGCGATTCTAGCAGATGAAGTAGGATTGGGGAAAACCATCGAAGCAGGCCTGATACTTAGAGAATACCTAGAAAGGGGGCTTTTGAAAAAAGCCCTGATCCTCACCCCGGCTTCCCTCACCAGGCAGTGGGAATGGGAACTCCGGCAAAAGCTAGGACTAAGAGTCTACAGGCAGAGGACCATCTACGACTGGCAGAACAGCCATATCCTCATCGCCAGCCTCGACACGGCAAAAAAAGAACCCCACCGCAGCCTCGTTTTAGAGGTCGATTGGGATTTGGTAATCGTCGATGAGGCCCACCACCTGAAAAACCACAAAACCAAAGCCTACAAGTTCGTTTCGGAGCTAAAGAAGAGGCACCTTCTTCTGGTCACCGCAACCCCCATGCAGAACAATCTCAGGGAGCTGTTCAACTTGGTGCAGCTCATAGCACCGGGAAGCCTCGGTTCTCTGCAGGACTTCTCCCGAAGGTACGGTCTTCCCGACTCGGCGTCGCTGAATGCCATCAGAGACAACCTGCGGCCGTTTTTGATCAGAACCACTAAGAAAGAAGCAATGTTGGAACTCCCGCCCCGAAACGTAGAACACCACGGCTGTATGCAGGATGAAGCGGAAAATCTCCTCTACACGGCACTGTCAGAGTACATCTCCACCGGGCTCCGTGCCGAGAAGGGTAAAAGTCTCACCCTTATCACCCTGCAAAAGGAGCTCTGTTCTAGCGTCTTTGCAGCTCTCCTTACCCTGGAAAAGCTCCTTAACGAAACTGCAGACCCCATCGTCGGGAAACTTGTGGAGCTAGGGACGATCGTCAAGATGAACGCCAAGACCAGATACCTTCTCGAGCTGCTCCCACAGATCGAAGGTAAGGTTGTGGTTTTCACCGAATACCTGGCAACCCAAAGGTTTCTCGCTGGAGAGTTGAAAAAACGGGGAATCAGCTTTGTCACCTTCGACGGAACGCTGTCTTCGTCTAAGAAAGAGTTTGCCAAAGAGCGCTTTCGCAGGGCTGCAAAGGTGCTTCTGGCAACTGAGTCCGGCGGGGAAGGCTTAAACCTTCAGTTCTGCCAAAACGTAATCAACTACGATCTTCCCTGGAATCCCATGAAGCTCGAGCAGAGAATCGGCAGGCTCCACCGCTTAGGTCAGGAGAAACCGGTAAATGTACTCAACCTCTTTACAGCAGATACCATTGAGGAGCACATTCTGAAACTCCTCTATCAAAAGCTCCGCCTTTTCGCCGACGTGTTTTCATTTGACGACGAGTGCCTGGGAGAAGATCTCACTAAATACATTGTCGCCGAGATTCTAGGTCTGGATGTAGGGAAGGAGCGGGCGTTTTCTTGACAGATTGGATGGAGTTTTTCACAGAGTACCTAGAATACCTGGAAGTTCCCTACGAGATTTCAGGAAACCTGATCAAGACCAAAATTCCCCATGGCGAAGGCACCCTCGAAGCTGAATACTGCTTTTCCGCAGATGACCATCGGCCGGGAGTGCTGGGCTTTTTCCAGGGAACCGACCTTTTCTACAACGTGCTCGAAGGCTGCCTCAAAAGGGGTGCCTGGGTCACGGCCTACCTCACGAAAAACCGCTTTGTGATCCCGGAAGCCCCGTTTGTCCCCTACCTCTTCCTGAACCTACACGCGGTTTCTCCTGCGGCTTGTGCCCCGCGAAAAAACTACTCGCTCTTGATCAACCTCTGCACTGGGGACCTGTTAGACGATCCACCGCTGAAAAGCTACCGGCAAATCGCAAAGGACCGGTCTTTGCCGAGGGCTTTGTCATACAAAGCGGCACTCCAGAAGGGGTTAGAGTACATCAAGAAGGATCTTGCCTCCCAGACAGGCTGGCTTGAAGAAAGCAAAAAAAACCGCGAAAGCTTTCTTGCCAATCTCAAGCGGGCAGGTCTTACAGAAGCTGAAGAAAGGACCCGGAGCGGCGAAGCTAGAGCGCGGCTGTCTCCCCATTTTGAAGTTCATGTCCGACTTCTTGGCAGGCTCTTTATCAAGTAGAAAAAAAACCCGAGACCTCATCTAGCCCATCTTGATCGATCTGGGCTCGGAGGCATAAAAAGCGGCACTTTCGTTAAGTGCCGCTTTAACGCTATCATGAGTTTTGCTTTAGGTTCCGCTTACTTAAATTCGGGCAGGCTGCTCGATATCTCAAGATACTCGCGAATGTTCTCCCGGTTTGCCTCAAGCTCTTCTGGAGTAAGTTCGCGGACTACTTTACCTGGAATGCCGACAACCAGAGAGTTCGGAGGGATGACTTTGCCAGGTCCAACTAGTGCACCTGCACCGATCATAGCTCCCTGCCCGACGACAGCCCCATCCAGGATGGTGGCACCCATACCGATGAGAACATCATCTTCGATGGTGCAGCTGTGGATGATAGCTCCGTGTCCGATGGTGACTCTTTCACCAATGGAAACGGGAATGTCTCTTGATACGTGAATTACTGCGTTCTCCTGAACATTACTGTCTTTACCGATGCGGATCGGCGCAATATCGCCTCTGACCACGGCGTTGTACCAAATGCTGACGTTATCGCTTAATACCACGTCGCCAACAACTACTGCGCTTTCCGCCTTTCTTACGTTCAAACCAATTATCATTTACTGTTTTCATCCTCTTTTGTTTCACTTTGTTCTTCGAGCTCTAATCCTTTGCTGAGCTCGCGAATGATCTGGCTGTAGAACTCCTTGAAGATCAGCTCGTTTTCAACTACAGCCCTCACATACGGGTTGAGGCTGATGACCCCCCAGAGCTCTTCCAGTTCCTTTAGATCCTGATCGATCTTTTCGCCTTTCATGGCTTTTTCGTAGATCTCCTGCTGCTTTTTTCTGTAGTCTCTGAGCATGATATCGGCAGCCGAGTGCTCACGGGCGTTTTTCACCGCGCTGACATACCCTTGGTACTCCGAGCTGTTTTTTAGGAGAAGGTTGAGTTCTTGGGCTTTTCTCAATATCTCTTCCTTCAACTTCTATCTTCCTTTCTCTTTAATCTGAGATAGCATCTGCCTAAGGCGTTTTTCAGTGCTTTCCGATAAAGGCTTTACCTCCCATGGAGTTTCGCTCTCCTCTTCAGGAGGCACATACTCATCCAGGTTCAGTATGCTGTGAAGGATTATCAATGCAGCAGCTTTGTCTGGTAGCTTGCCTCTGGGGGATGCATCAGGGTCCAAAAGATCCTGCCTAGACCTGGGCGCTCCGACGCAGGATGGGCAACCTCTTTCGCACGAGCATTCCTTAATCACATCTAAGGCATTGGGAAGCATCTCTTCCATGATCTCGTAGGCTTTTTCGGTGATCCCTATACCGCCCCGGTAGCGATCGAACAGGAAGAGGGCGGGCTTCCCTGTATTGGAACTGTCTACTGCACTTCCAACATCGCCCGGATCGGAAAGGATGTATAGGGGCATCAACGACGCCAGAACATTGCCAATGCCAAGGAGCCCCTCGCGGGGATCTCTGCCGTATTTTAATACCAAAGAGACCTCTTTAGGTGAAATCTCCAACCAAAGTCCACAGGTCTCCAGAGTGGATGGCGGCAGGCCAATACTGCCGAACCCAAAGGAATCTCTGGTATAGAACTTGATCTTTCTAAACATGTAGGTGATAAAGGTTACGTCCAAGTCGCCGAAACCGAAGGTGGCAGTATTGAACGGGCGTCCGAGCCGCTGCTCTTGAATCAGTACCCTGCGTTCGGTAACCGCTTGGGTGAAGTAGTCGGTGTCCGCCCTTTCGATGTAGGCGATCTTGCCTTCAAGGTCCAGCTCTCTGACGAGATAGGTATCGCCGTTGTGGAGATAGACCGCCTCGGGGTGAAGCTGGGTAAACGCTGAAAGCTCATCGATACTTCCTATGGCCTGGTTCCCGTCTTTAAGCTTTTCCACAATGGAATAGGTGTTTTCCGAGATGTTGCGTAGGTTGATATCGTTTGCCGGATAGCCTTTTGCCATCCAGAAGAAGCGGTTACCTCTTGGAACCAGCTGACCGCCTTCTGCAAGAAGTTCGGTTACCGCTGGGGCGTTTTCACTGAGCTGGGCAACTTCATCTTTTTTCAAAGGTAGCTCGTAGGCCATTGCTCTCAGCTGGCCGAGGAGAATGTAGGGATTGTCGGGATCGATAACCGCTCGCTCAGGGCTCTGGGCAAAGAAGTAATCTGGATGCTGGACGATAAACTGGTCGATAGGATCGGCATTGGCGATAAGAAAGACCAAGGACTCGTCCCTGCCCCTGCCAGCTCGTCCGGCCTGCTGCCACACAGAGGACACCGAGCCGGGATACCCGACGATGATGCAAGCATCAAGACCGCCGATATCGATGCCGAGCTCTAAAGCGTTAGTAGAGGTTACCCCCAAAAGCTCTCCAGAGAATAGCGCCTGCTCGATCTGGCGGCGGTCTTCAGGAAGATACCCGCCGCGGTATGGCCGTACTTTGTCTGCAAGTCCGTAGCTGGCAAGCTCGTCTACTGCATATCGATAGAGGAGCTCTGCCGTCACCCTCGCTCTGACAAAGGCAATAGTGCGAACCCTTTTCTTGATCAGGCTAACAAACAGCCTGTTGGCCTCAGCATTGGCACTGAGGCGCACGCCTTTCGACTCATCGAAAGGCGGGTTCCAGAGAACGAAGGTCTTCTGTCCCTTCGGTGCCCCGTCGTTGTCTACCACTGAAACCGGTTCCTTGATGAGGCCTTCTGCAAGTTCTTTGGGGTTTCTAATAGTGGCGCTGGTCATGATGAACTGGGGTTTTGCACCGTATTTTTCGGCAACTCGCTTCAACCTGGCAAGGACTATGGAAACGTGAGAGCCGAAAGCTCCCTTATACGCGTGCACCTCATCGATAACCACATATTTTAAGTTGCTGAAAAATCTACTAAAGGAGTCGTGGTGCGGCAGGACACTGCCGCTGAGCATATCCGGATTGGTTAAAAGCAACCTTCCCCGATCTTTGAGTTTTCGTCGATCGGTAGGCGGAGTGTCGCCATCGTAGGTACCAAAGCACAGATCGGGCCAAAGGTCTCTGATCTTCCTCTGCTGATCCTGGGCTAGGGCTTTTGTCGGGTAGAGGTACAGCGCGGTAGCGTTGGGATCGGCGTTCAGCGCTTCTAAAACCGGCAGGTTGTAGCAGAGGGTCTTGCCGCTAGCGGTACCCGAAACAACCACAAGGTTTTCTCCTCTTCTGGCTTTCTCCAGTGCTGTGGCCTGATGGCTGTAGAGTTTTTCAATGCCAACCCGCTTCAGCAAGCTTTCCAAAAACTCGCCGAGATCTGCATCTCCGTAGACGGGTTTTTCCGCCGGTATGGTCTTCACCGCAGTTATTTGGTTTTTGTACTCTTCCATGCTGGTGATCTCTCTTAAAAACGCTTGCACATCTAGCATGGGCTGCACCACCTTATACCTCTAGAGGTCTCATGATCCGCTGTCTTTTGGTAAACGTAGCGATCCGATCTGTGCCGTATCTTTTGAGCAGCTCTAGGGCTTTGTCAAAGTCTTTGCCTACCTCCAGGGGACTGTGGCTGTCGGAGCCAAGAGTCACCGGAACCTGAAGGTTCAGAAGTTCCCTCAGCAGGCCTTCTGCTGGGTAGATCTCGCCGATGGGCTTTCTCAGACCCGACGTGTTGATTTCAAAAGCTATTCCGCTTTTCTTGATCTCTTGGGCAAAATCCCGGTAAAGAGACGTTAGATCCGCTCTGGGCACATGGCCGAACTTCTTAACCAAATCGATATGACCCAGAACATCGAAAAGTCCGGAGTTTGCTGCTTTGATCACAGTTTCGAAGTAGTCTTCATAAACCTTATACAGATCTCTTCTTTCAAACTCGTGGAGGTACTCAGACGAATCCACAGTCCAGTACCCCAAATGGTGTACCGAACCGATCACATAGTCCCAGCTAAAGGCCTGAAGCATCTTCTCAGTTTTTGCAATGCTGGTGCGATCGGGGAAGTAGTCGGCTTCAATGCCGAGTTTAATGGGAAGACTCGGGTACTTCCGCTGGAGGCTGTAGATGTCTTCCACATACTCAGGGAGCTCTTCTTCGTTCATGGCCCAATCCCGACTCAGCACATCCGCTGGCGCCGGAGATAAGGGCAGATGATCGGAAAAGCCTATCTCAGAAAGACCCACTGCTACGGCTTGATCTGCGTATTCTTCCAGCGTTCCTTCTGCGTGGTTGCACCTAACTGTATGCATGTGATAGTCGACTAAAAACGTCATTTCTTTAGCTCCCTGTAGGAATCTCCTTGACCGAAAACTCCTTCTTTAACTACATAATAAGTCTGAGACCCGTAAACCAGGCCTTCAGCTGTGGTCCAGTCAACCCTGTTACCCTTTAAATACTCTTTGGCAATATAGACCCCTTTTACCTCTGCCAAAAAAAGCTCGTGGCTGCCCAGGGGAATGATCTGGGTGATCTGGCATTCGGCGTTCACCGGAAACTCTTCAACCAAGGGAACGCCAAGACTACGCCCGCGGAAGACGTGCCAACCGAGTTCCGAGACCTTATCTACATCCCTCCCCGACTTGATTCCACAGTAGTCGGTACCAGCTGCAAGTGCCTTATTTGGGATGTTCAGGCCGAAAACCTTGTGCTCGTGGAGAAGGTCCCTGGAGTAGCGGCTAGGGCGCACCGAAATGCCCACCATCAGCGGATCTGAGTTCACGATCCCGGTCCAGCCCAACGTTATGAGGTTGGGCCTTGTCTTTCCGTCCACCGAAACTACCACTACCGGAACGGTGAAAAACGAAGACTTGTAATCCTGCCAAAACTGTTTTTCCATTAGACTCATCCCCTTCGATGCTGTTTTAGATGGAACAAGCTGCCCTTTGGCAGCTTGTGTAATATAGGCTAAAACCTTTCCGCATCAACCTAAAAATCAGAATTATTCCGTAAGGGGTAATTGGATCGCTTGTCCTTTGGACCTGTAGATGGCAAGAACGATATCAAGGGGCACTTTTGCCTCTTCAGGACCAATCCAATGGCGTTTGCCCTGCTTGATGTCGGTGTAGAAGTCGGCGATCTGCGTAGCGTGGCTAGAGCCCCAGTAGGACTTGCCTTCTTTGACTTCCTTGGACTCCTCTACTGTATAGACCATGTCGTCCACTTCGATTCTGGCTCTGTCCTTCTCGATAAAGACTTTGCCCTTTTCTCCGTGGATCTCCAGAATTATATCGGCGTCGTAGCTGTAGAAGTTGGTGGCATAGATGATGCCCCGAGCGCCGTTTTTGAACTGGATGAGGCCTTCTGCAACGTCTTCGACTTCGATGTATGGGTGGAAGTGGTTGGCGATGTTGCCCTTCACCCAGTCAATCTCGCCTACCAGCCACTGCATCAGATCGATGGTGTGGATTGCCTGGTCGATGAGGACTCCTCCACCTTCCATGTCCCATGTGCCTTTCCAGTCGCTATCTTTATAGTACTCCTCTTTGCGGTACCATGTGACAAAAGCTCTGGCACCGAGGATCTTGCCCAGTTTGCCTTCATCGATAACCTTCTTAGCTTCACAGCTGGCAAGGTTGTAGCGATTCTGCAGAATTACGCCAACAACTCTGTCGCTTTTCTTGACCGCTTCGATCATGGCTTTCGCCTGTCCGACGTTGATTGCTACAGGTTTTTCAACGATAACGTGCTTACCTGCAGCAACTGCATCGATAACCATCGGTGCGTGCAGGTGGTGCGGTGTACATATGTGGACCACATCAATCGTTGGATCTTTCAGCAGTTCTTTGTAGTCCGTGTAAGGTTTGCAACCTTCTACACCGTACTTTTCCGCATACCTTATTGCTCTTTCTTCTTTGATATCCACTGTTGCAACCAGCTGTGCATCTGTGTTGTCATTGATGGCATGCGCATGCACCCTTGCAACGCCACCACAGCCGATTATTGCTGATCGTAAATTGCCCATAGGTACATTAACTCCTTCCTACATTTGAACCATATACATTTTATCATAAATATCATTCTTAACCTTTTCAAACCGTAAAGCTAACTAAGTGAGGTTACTTCTCTAAATTCTCTCTTAACCCTGCAAGCCCAGCAGTAAACATCAGTACTTTGAACTGAAAAAGAAATCAGTCAAAAAGCAAAGCACAACCGAAAGCCCCGGTTGCGCGTGGCCTTTAAACCATCCTTTATATTCTATCATTTTTCTGCATTTAAAGCTTGGTTATTTTAGCAGATTGAAGATCCAAGTCCACAAAAGACTCCTGCCAGTAAAGCTTACACCCGTTTTTGCAACAAAAAAG
>ERZ773359.733-NODE-733-length-47164-cov-11.177333_pt1 | contig 47164 bp, 35 predicted proteins | sample MGYA00374955_ERZ773359 | MGnify/ENA primary metagenome ERZ773359 (study PRJEB29098, sample SAMN04486028) | biogas fermenter metagenome | study: EMG produced TPA metagenomics assembly of the Biogas fermentation microbial communities from Germany - Plant 4 DNA1...
TGGGAGGGGTCCCCTATGCGCTGATGTGGGGGGCGCATCTGGTGCGACGGGCCATGGGGGAGGGCGCAGGCAGGGACGAGAGCCGATGAGGGGCGATGGTGGCGCGGGGGCAGGGGCTGGCCGCGCGATTAAGGCCATGAGGGCGGCCGTGGCGCTAGTGTTGTTGGCCCTGGCTGCATCGGCCTCAGGGTGTTGGGACAGCCGGGAGCCCAACGATCTGCTGTACGGTCTCGCTGTCGGCTTCGACCTGGACGACGAAGGACAGTACATCGCATGGGTACAGTTCGCCAACCCGTCGGCTGCGGGAGGAAGCGGGTCGCAGACGACGCAGGGCACCCCCACCCAGCCGTTTTGGGCGTACTCCGGCAAAGGCCATTCCCCGGCTGAAGCAGTTGCCGCGATCTCTCCTGGGCTGAGCCGCAACATCTCGCTCTCGCATGCGGAGGTGCTCCTGGTGTCCGAGAGGCTGGCGAGAGAGGGCATCGGTCCGGTTGTGGACTACATGTCCCGCAACCCGGAGATGCGCCTTAATGTGAGCACCGCGGTAGTCGATGGAGACCTGAGGACGCTGATGGAATCGGAGTTTCCCGTGGATCCCATCCCCGCGCTCTCCATTCGCCGGATGCTCACGAAGCCGCAGACTGTGGACCCGTCGCCGGCGGCGGCTGACTTGCTCACCCTGGCCATCGGCCTTCGCAGACCCGGAAGCGACCTGATACTCCCAGTGCTGAAGGTGGACGAGGAAGGCGAGGGGGATGGAGGACAGGAGTCGAGCGGGGCCGGAGACGAGACAAGCGGCAACGGTGGCGGCCAGGTCGACGCAGGGAGCCGTCAAGGGAAGCAACCGCCGAAGGCGCCGGCGGAGCACATAGGCGGTGCCGTGTTTCGCGGTGAGCGGATGATGGGCTTCATCGATGGCCACGCGTCGCGGGGAACGAATTACGTGCTGGGTGCAGCGATCGCGGCATCGTTTCACGTGGATTCGCCTCGAGGAGGTGGGCTCAGCATCCTCGTGGAGAGGACCACAGCGAAAGTGATCCCGTCCTTCGACGGTGAAAGGGTGTCAGTGCTGATACAGGTGGCGGCCCAGGGCTACGTGGAGGCGAAGGTGTCTCGCGAAGGCGGAGGCGGAGAGGGTGGGATGGAAGGCCTGATAGGCCAGAAGGCGGGCGGACAGAGGATGTCGGAGGAGGAGTTCAACCGCAGCGTGCGCTCGCGCATAGCTCAGGCCATGCGCGAGGACATCCTAAAGGCTCTGGCTAAGTCGGTGGAGTACGGCTCCGATTTCCTGCAGCTTGGCAACGCTGTGTACAGACGTCTCTACAAGGTTTGGCAGTCGGGAGTAGGGGAGAGATGGTACCAGCTGTTGCCGGAGGTGGACGTGGAGGTACAGGTGGAGGTGGTGCTGACCCACCCGGGGCTGGTCCGGGAGGAGTAGGCTCTTCGGGATGGGGCTGAGATTGGGCTGGGATGGGTTTGCAATGGGGGCGGGACGGGGCGAAGAGCGGTCGGCGACAACGACCGACCCACTGGCCGATTGCACGCGAAGCGCTCCGCCCCCGCCGCGGCCCGGGTGTGGGAGTTGAAGGAGGAAGCCGGCGCCTCAGTGCCGGCTTCACATCTTACCAGTTTCGTACGATGTGCGATTGGGACATGCGCACGAGGCGTGCCAACGCACGACTCCCCCGGAGGCAGGTGGCGGGGGGGCGACCCACCGGTAGGTCGGTTTTGCGTGACATCGACCTACCCGTGGGTCGGCCTGGGGAGCCGCAACGGGGCTGTCCAGCGTTGGTCTGACGCTCACGTTGGACGTTTACGCTTGCTACGCCGCTTCGAACTCCAGTGATCCGCCGTCACGGGACACCTTCACCTGGATTACGTCTCCAGGGTTGAACTTGCCCTCCAGTATCTGCATGGCCAGCGGGTTTTCCAGCTCGCGCTGGATCGCGCGCTTGAGCGGGCGCGCCCCGTACACCGGGTCGAAGCCAGCCGCGGCCAAGTAATCGGCGACGTCGTTGCCCCACTTCATGGCATAGCCCTTCTCCGCGATGCGCTGGCTCACCCGGCCCAGCTGGATCGCGACGATCTTCCTTATCTCGCCCTCGCCCAGGCTGTTGAAGATGAGCACCTCGTCTATCCTGTTTAGGAACTCCGGCCTAAAGTGCTGCTTCAGCACTTCCATCACGGTGTCGTGTATTCTCTCCCTGTTGCCGGCCAGCTCCATGATGGCCTGGCTGCCCAGGTTGGAAGTCATTATCACTACGGTGTTCCTGAAGTCAACGGTGCGGCCGCGGCCGTCAGTGAGCCTTCCGTCGTCAAGCAGCTGCAGCAGCACGTTGAACACCTCGGGGTGGGCCTTCTCGATCTCGTCCAGCAGTATCACGCTGTAAGGCTTGCGCCTCACCGCCTCCGTCAGCTGTCCGCCTTCGTCGTAGCCGACGTATCCCGGCGGCGCCCCTATTAGGCGGGCCACCGTGTGCCGCTCCTGGTATTCCGACATGTCGATCCTGACCATGGCGCGCTCGTCGTCAAACATGAACTCCGCCAGCGCCCGGGCCAGCTCGGTCTTGCCCACACCTGTTGGCCCCAGGAACAGGAAGGACCCGATGGGCCTGTTCGGATCCGATAGGCCGGAACGCGCACGTCTCACGGCGTCCGACACCGCCCTGATGGCCTCGTCCTGCCCGACAACCCGCTTCGTGAGCAGCTCCTCCATGCGAAGGAGGCGCTGGGTTTCGCCTTCCATCAGGCGCGCCAGGGGGATGCCGGTCCATTTGGCCACTATCTCGGCGATGTCCTCCTCGTCAACCTCTTCCTTGAGGTAGCGCCTCTCCCTTGTGAGCTCGGCTATCCTCGCCTGGGCCTCCTCCAGCTCCTTTGACAGGCTCAGCTGCACTCCGTAGCGTAGTTCCGCTGCCCGCCCCAGGTTGCCGGCGCGCTCGGCCGCCTGCTCTTCCACCTTGGCCTCCTCGATCCTCTGCTTGATCTGCCTGATCTTCGCGATGGTCTCCTTCTCGTTCTGCCAGTGGGCCTTCATCGCCGCGGACTTCTCTCGCAACTCGGCCAGCTCAGCCTGGAGCTTCTCGAGACGCTCCCTGGTCGCCGGGTCGTCCTCCTTTTCCAGCGCGTGGCGCTCTATCTCCAGCTGCACGATGCGCCGCTCCACCTCATCGATCTCCGCAGGCATGGAGTCGATCTCCATGCGCAGTTTGGAAGCGGCTTCGTCCACAAGGTCGATGGCCTTGTCAGGCAGGAACCTGTCGGAGATGTACCTGTTGGAAAGCACCGCCGCCGCCACCAGCGCCGAGTCCTTGATGCGCACGCCGTGGTGCACCTCGTACCTCTCCTTGATCCCCCGGAGTATCCCGATGGTCTGCTCCACGGTGGGCTCGTCCACCAGCACCGGCTGAAACCGGCGTTCCAGCGCGGCGTCCTTCTCGATGTGCTTCCTGTATTCATCGAGGGTGGTGGCGCCAACCGCCCTCAGCTCTCCCCTGGCCAGGGCGGGCTTAAGCATGTTCGAGGCATCCATGGCGCCTTCCGCGGCGCCGGCGCCCACCAGCGTGTGCAACTCGTCTATGAACAGCACTATCTCGCCGTCAGCGTCCTGGATCTCGCGGAGCACCGCCTTGAGCCTGTCCTCGAACTCCCCGCGGTACTTCGTGCCTGCGATCAGGGCTCCCAGGTCAAGGGCCATCACCTGCTTGTTCTTGAGGCTTTCAGGCACGTCTCCTGCGACGATACGCTGGGCAAGCCCCTCCACGATAGCAGTCTTACCGACGCCCGGTTCGCCGATGAGAACCGGGTTATTCTTGGTGCGCCTTGAAAGAACCTGTATGACACGGCGTACCTCGTCGTCGCGGCCGATCACAGGATCCAGCGCGCCCTTGCGGGCCAGCGCGGTGAGGTCGCGGCAGTACCTGGCGAGAGCCTGGTACTTCTCCTCTGGGTTCTGGTCGGTCACGCGGCTACTGCCCCGAACTTCGGCCAGGGCGCGGTAGATCCCGTCCCGCGTGGCGCCGTGAGACTTCAACAGCCTGCCGGCATCGTCGTCCCTGGTCGCCATGGCCAGGAGCAGGTGTTCGACGCTGACGTAGTCGTCGCGCAGGCGGTCGGCCTCGGAGCCGGCTTCATCCAGCATCGCCGAGGCGCCCTGCGAGAGATACTGCCCGGGCTCCTGCCCGTACACCTTGGGCAGCTTACTGAGGGCGTCTTCGACATCGCTCGACAGCGCCGTCGCCCGCGCCCCCAGCTTCTCCAGTATCGGCCTGGCGACCCCATCTTCCTGTTCCAATAGGGCGAATAATACGTGCAAGGGCTCTATGCTCTGGTGCTGATGCTCGCGGGCCAGGCTCTGAGCTCGAGCCAGAGCCTCTTGCGACTTTATCGTTAGCTTCTCGAACCTCATGGCATCGAGCCTCCTCTGTCGTTACCTCAGCAAGGCAAGGCATTGGTTGGTTTGCCCGTGATCCGTCAATCGTTCACCATGGTTCATCCATAGTCCGCCCAAGCCTTGTCAACTCACGCTGCCCCTCGCTGCGGCCAGCTCCCTGAACAGCTCCTTCTCTCGCTCAGTAAGGGCCATGGGCAGGACCACTTCCACGCGAACCATCAGGTCGCCACGCTCGCCGGCCTGAGAAGGCATGCCCTTGCCGCGCAGGCGCAGCGTGGCGCCGTTCTGGGTCTCGGGCGGGATCTTCACCATGATAACCTCGCCATCGAGGTTGGTGAAGCGTACCTCGCCGCCTAGCACGGCGTGGGTGAGTGGCACCTGAAGCGTGGAGTGCAGCACCCCGTCCCTCAGCTCGAAGCTGGGGTGCGGGCGTATCTTGATGCGGAAGTACAGGTCGCCCCGACGCCCGCCCGACGACCTTCCCTTGCCGGACATGCGCAGCTTCGCGCCGTCGCGGACGCCTTTGGGTATGGTGAGAACGACCCGTTCCTGGGAGCCTGAGCCATCCGACAGGTTGAGCTGGCGCTGGCTGCCGCTGAAAGCCTCCTCCAGGCCGATCTCAAGCTCCTCTTCCACGTCCAGGTCCAGGGCGGCTGCTGACGCCCCGGCGCGCCGAGTGCCCACTCTGAACCATCTGCCTCCCAGGCTGCCTCCGAAGCCGCCCAGGCCATCGCCGGGGTCGCCCCCGAGGCCGCCCCCAAGACCGCCTCCCAGATCGAAATCGCCGAAGAAGTGACGGAAGAACTCCGAGAAATCGCCGACGTCGCCGAAGGTGTAAACCGTCTGCCTCCGGCCCTGCGACTCGGCGGTACGGCTGTAGAAATCCCAGTTAGACCCCAGCTCGTCGTAGCGCTTGCGCTTCTGGGGATCCGACAGCACCTCGTAAGCCTCGGAGATCTCCTTGAAACGCTCCTCAGCCGATTTATCTCCGGGGTTCATGTCGGGATGGTACTTCCGCGCCAGCTTTCTGTAGGCGGCCTTTATCTCCTTGTCGCTCGCGGACTTACTCACGCCCAGGGTCTTGTAATAGTCCTTGAACTCCATGCTCATTCCCCCCGACGTCGTCGCGCCGCCGCACTTACAGGCCGACTATTGCCCCTCTTCGTGCTTGGGAATGGCCACCACGGCCAGTGTAGGCCGCAGCACGTCTTCCTCGAACGTGTAGCCCCGGCGCAGCTCCTGCACGACGGTATGTACCGCCACGGTCTCGTCCTCCCGTCCGCTCACGGCATCATGCAGCCTGGGGTCGAACGGCTGCCCCACCGCCTCTATGGGCTTCACCCCATGGCGGGCCAGCACGTCCAGGAGCTTGCGCGTGATGATCTCCACGCCCTCCCGCATCGACGCCTGGTCGTGCTCGCAGCCTAAGGCTCGTTCCAGGTCGTCAACGACCACCAGAATGTCCAGCACCAGGTCGCGTATGCCGCACCTTATGTTGAAGGCCAGGTCCCGGGCCGTACGTTTCTGGAAGTTCTCCAGCTCAGCCCTGGCGCGCAGGTACAGGTCCCAGTTCTCTGCGGCCTTGGCCTCCGCCTGTGCCAGTCTCTCATGAAGCGCGGCCACCGAGTTCACGCTCCCACTTTCGCCCTCGTCGGTAGCGGGCCTGCACGCAGCCTCGCCCAAGGATCCACACTCGACGTGCTGGCCACTGGTTCGGCAACGCTCTCTCTCGTCAGTCATCTGATACACCGCCGCTCTGTGTTTGTTTTGTGAGGCCGTATGAAACCCCCGGCACCACGCGGTGCCGGCGTCGCCGGCGCCGCGCACGCCGGGGGATCCAGTCAGCCAGTTGCTACACGTTGGCCTATCCTGCCTACTCGGTCCTTATCGTGATCTGCTTGGGCACGGTCGACTGGACCTTGGGCAGGTGAATCTCGAGCACCCCATCGCGGTAGCTCGCGTCCACCTTGTTGGCGTCCACGGGAACGCCCAGGGAGACGGTGCGGGAGAAGGTGCCGAACCGGCGCTCCGAGCGCACGTAGTTCACGCCTTTCTCCTCTCGCGACTCGTCACGGCGCCCCTTTATGGTCACCTGGCTTTCGGTGACGGTGACCTCGATGTCCTCAGCGCGCATGCCGGGCATCTCAGCCTTCAGCACGTACTTGTCGGCGGTCTCGGCCACGTCCACCGGCATGTACCAGCTTGCAGCGCCAAGCTGGGCGTCGCCGGGCAGGCGCGGCCAGAGCCCCTCGCCGAACACCCTGTTGTAGATGGAACGGATGTCGGCGAGATCACGCCACGGATCCCAGTTCATCAGCGTCATCAGCGTATCCCTCCATCCGTGATCATTCTCGTTCTTGTAGACCGGTTAGTTGTCCATCGTCCTGAAGTCAGCGTCTATGACGTCGTCGTCGCGCCTGGGGCCGCCAGCCTCGCCCTGAGACTGCTGCCCTCCGCCGCCTTGGGCACCCGACGAACCGACGTTCTTGTAGAGCTCCTCAGACATCTTGTATGAGGCCTGACGCACGTCCTCCATGAACCTGCGAATCTGGTCCATGTCGTTGTCAGCCATGGCCTTCTTCAGTTTGGCCAGTTCGGCCTCGACCTTCTCGCGGTCGGCGGCTGATATCTTGTCGCCCATCTCGCGGAGAGTCTTCTCGGTGGCGTATACGAGGCTGTCTGCAGCGTTCTTCAGCTCGATCTCCTCGCGGCGCCTCCTATCCTCGTCAGCCGCCCGTTCGGCCTCGCGAACCAGTTTCTCCACCTCGTCCTTGGAAAGCTGCGTTGAAGCGGTGATCGTGATGCGCTGTTCCTTGCCGGTGCCGAGGTCCTTGGCGCTCACGTTCACGATGCCGTTGGCGTCGATGTCGAACGTGACCTCTATCTGAGGCACTCCCCGTGGCGCCGGAGGTATGCCTTCCAGTCGGAACCTTCCCAGGGTGCGGTTGTCCCTGGCGAACTCGCGCTCACCCTGCAGCACGTGGATGTCCACGGCGGTCTGGCCGTCCGCAGCAGTCGTGAATACCTGGCTCTTGCGCGTGGGTATCGTGGTGTTCCTCTCGATCAGCTTAGTCGTGATGCCGCCGAGGGTCTCGATGCCCAGCGAGAGGGGAGTGACGTCCAGCAGCACGATGTCCTTGACCTCTCCTGCCAACACGCCGCCTTGGATCGCAGCGCCAATGGCCACCACCTCGTCGGGGTTCACTCCCCGGTGAGGCTCCTTGCCGGTGAGCCTCTTGATAAGCTCCTGGATGACAGGCATCCTCGTGGCGCCGCCCACTAGGATCACTGAGTCGATGTCCTCAACACGCAGCTTCGCGTCGCTCAGCGCCTGGTTGAACGGGCCGGTGCACCTGCGGGTGAGGTCGTCGGTGAGCTCCTCGAACTTGGCACGGGTAAGCTTCATCTCGAGATGCTTCGGCCCGGTTTGGTCCGCCGTGATGAACGGCAGGCTTATCGTTGTCTCGTACACCGACGACAGCTCGATCTTGGCCTTTTCAGCCGCCTCGATCAGGCGCTGTAGAGCCTGGCGGTCACGCTTGAGGTCGATGCCCTGGTCCCTCATGAACTCGCTGGCGATGTAGTCCACGATCCTCTGGTCGTAGTCGTCGCCACCCAAGTGCGTGTCGCCTGCGGTGGACTTGACTTCAAACACTCCGTCTCCAACCTCAAGTATCGAGACGTCGAACGTGCCGCCTCCCAGGTCCCACACCAGGATGGTCTCGTTCTTCTTCCTATCGAGCCCATACGCCAGCGCTGCCGCTGTGGGCTCGTTGATTATCCTGAGGACCTCCAGGCCAGCTATCCGGCCTGCGTTCTTGGTGGCCTGCCTCTGGGAGTCGTTGAAATACGCAGGCACCGTGATGACGGCCTTGGTCACCTTCTCGCCGAGGTACTTCTCCGCGTCCGTCTTTAGCTTCTGAAGGATCATCGCGGAGATCTCTTCCGGCACGTAGTCCTTGCCAGTTGCGGGCACGTCGATCTTTATCCCGTCGTTTTCGGCGGCCTTCACCCTGTAGGGAACCCTGGACCGCTCATCCTGCACCTCGGAGAGGTTGCGGCCCATGAACCGCTTGATGGAGAATACGGTGTTCTCCGGGTTAAGCACCGCCTGCCTGCGGGCCAGCTGGCCGACGAGGCGCTCGCCGGACTTTGCGAATCCCACCACTGACGGCGTGAGCCTGGACCCTTCCGCGTTGACGATGACCTTAGGCTCGCCGCCCTCCATCACAGCGATGACGGAGTTGGTGGTTCCAAGGTCGATACCTACCACTTTACCCATGCGTTGTTCTCCCCCTCAAAGACCTCGACTGCACGGTACATGATGAAGCGTGTGTGCAGCCAAAGCACAAACTCATGTTTACCTGCGATTTCGCCTTTCGATATCTCCATTCACTATCGTCTCTTCCACGCTCACCGATGTACGGCCACCCCTAGACTCCATCTCCAGGATCAGCCGGACCCCGCGGAAGTTCACGCCCTCCTCACGAACGAGGAAGCAGATGCGCTTCAGCAACAACAGGTCGTTCTCTGAATACAACCTGATGTTCGCCTCGGTTCTGGCAGGCTCAAGCAGCCCCTCCCTCTCAATGGCCCTCAGGGTTTGAGGGCTCACACCGAGCAGGCGAGCGGCGACCCCAATGGTGTACACCGGCTCATCAGGGCCGTGTAGCCTCAACTGAACTCACCCCTGGTTTCATAGGCTTGCATTGCCATTATAGGACGTATGTACTTCTGTGTCAAGATTCCTATAGGCTGAACATAAGAAAGTTATATCAAGAGTGCAACTCTTATACTTGAACGCAGACAACCAGCCTGCCGCAGTGTCGGGGCCGACCGCGCCCGTTCCCACAGGTCTATTATTGCGACATGGCGCCCAGATTATCGGAGCGTGTGAGCGTCAAGTCAACACGAGAGAGCCCCCTCCAAGCCAGCGCGGAGGCTTTCTCGTGCTGATTTGACGCTTGCGGCGAAAGCAACCCACCCATGAGTCGCCCCACCGCGTGCCCAAGTAGGTGCCATTTGAGGCATACCCTCGTCGCCATCCATGCTCTCGAACCGGCCTTTGGGCCCGCGGCTCGATGCGGTGGCTTCCTAGCGCTCACCCTTGCAGCGATGGCCCTGGATACCGAGCCGTCGTGGATGCCAGCAGTTCCCTTGGCGCACAGGCAGGGTAGGATTCGTCTAGACCATTGTAGAATAGTGCGACCGACGGGGAAGTGGAGGGTTTGCGGCTAGATGAGGATGATCGCGTCCGCCAGGATCGTGAGGTTCGCGACGATGGTGCTGTTGACGATGGCGGCCTTGGCTGCGGTGGCGTGCGCGTGGGGAACGCTGCTCGGGCTGGTTATGCCTCAGGCTGCTTCTCACCCGGGCGCGCCCGTCGTTGATGCGCTCCCTCGTCAGGCGCCTGGCGATGAGGCGCCCGAAGGGGTAGCCGGCCAAGCCGGCCCAGGCATCCCTGGTCAGGTGTCGAGCCAGCCCGTACAGAACGCGCCTTCAGGTACCGCCGACGTCCTGACGCAGCTGCAGGCCCTTGCTGGGCAGGGGCCATATCTGGAGGCTGCGGTGCTGAGCCTCGCCCGGGTGAGCCTTGAGGCGGCGGTGCTGGGCACCACGATACCCGAACCCCACGGGCTTCTGCAGGACGTGTTGCCCGACCACGCTGCCGAAGCGCTGCGAGTCCTAACCTCAGCCAGCGCCGGCGCCTTCGTTACCGCCCTGTCGCAGAACAAGGTCAGGGCGTGCGTGGGCTCCATGTGGCCAACCACCAGCAGTATCGCCAGGGAGATCGGCCACTTCGCGGCGATGGCGGCCGCGCGCGACCTGAGGAGGTCTCCGCTGGATCCGGCAGAGCTCGATGGGATCGAGCTTGCGGTGTCCATCGTGGGGAGGATCGAGCGCGCACAGCGGGGCGACATGTGGGATCCCGCGGCCTTCGGCATCTTCGTCAGGGCGGGCCAGCGCACAGGCGTGATACTGCCAGGCGAGGCCCTGACCCACGCCAAGCAGCTCAGCTGGGCCCTGGCAGAGGCTGGGATCCCCGAGGGGTCTCCATACGAAGCGTATCGGTTCCAAACGGTCAAGTTCGGCGCCTCGCTTGAGATACGACATTAGGCAGGCGCCAGGCAGTTGGAGGTAATAGCTTTGAGCTCGTCAGTGCCGAGAACGTTCAGAGTGTCTCACATATCTGTGGCCGCCCTCGCGGCCCTCGCGGTGACTTGCGTCATCATGCTGGCGGCGGCCCCGCTGGCACAGGGGGCAACCCAGACGCAGGCTTGGCTCTTCGCCACTGCACGAACCTACCATCCAACCCAGAAGCCCGAGATAGGCGTGCGCGGGCAGGGCCTCAAGTCCCTGTGGGTTGATGTGTACTCCTTCGATGGCGCCTCCTACTTCTCAGAGGCCGGCCAGGAGGGCTTCTGGAACATGGACGTCGCGAAGCTTCCCGGGCGTCAGCTGGCAAAGAGCGTCTCGGTGCCCATCGACAGGGCAGGGAAGCCGGCCGTCAGTTCGGTGGTGCTTGACCCACTGCCTCCCGGCTGTTACGTGGCGCTCCCGCGGTCTTCAGGGATCCGATCCGCTTATCCGGTGTGGTTCACCGTGTCGGCGTTCGGGCTTGTGACGAAGCAGTCCGCCAGTGCCCTCCTGGTGCACGCCGTCGATATCCTCACAGGCGCCCCGGTGGCTGGCGTCGAGGTGAAGGCGTCTCTCTATCCCAGTGGATGGCAGGAGCCTGCCGAGGCCGCGCCAGGCCCGGTTAGGCTCGCCGGAACCACCGGAAGCGACGGCCTGTGGCGCGCGGCCGCATCCAGCCCCTCGTCGTCTGCGGTGATCATAGGCGTCCGCGGCCAAGAGGTGCAGGTGGCCAGCTCGTATCACTGGTTCGACTCTAGGCAGCACGCGGCTTACGTATACACCGACAGGCCCATATACAGGCCGGGCAACACCGTGAGCTTCAAGGGCATCGTCAGACGGATCCTGGATCCGGGCTACTCCATCCCCGAAGGCTCCACCGTTGATGTGGAAGTCACCGACTCCAAGGGCAACCGTATATACCGCCAGCAGCTGCCCCTGAGCAGCTGGGGCTCTTTCGATGGCTCTCTGGTCCTCGCCGACGAGCCGGCGCTGGGCAGGTACTCCATCGCGGTCAGCGTCGACGGGGAGCAGCACTGGTCCAGCTTCGACGTGGCCGAGTACCGCAAGCCCGAGTGGTCCGTGGAGGTGAGGTTCGACCGGGACCGCTACATCGCCGGCGACGCGCTGGAATCCGAGGTATCAGCGGTGTACTATTTCGGCTCCCCAGTGCAGGACGCGCAGGTAGACTACAGGGTGTACCGGCAGCGCACCGGCTTCTTGGGTGACCTCGGCGCATCGGCCGCCGGCGGCTTCCGCCACGAGTATTACGGCTACTACCAGGGGCAGGAGCTCTACTGGCAGGAGTTCGTGACCTCCGGCACGGCGCGCACCGACTCCTCCGGAAAGGTGCACCTCAGCTTCAAGGCTCCGCTGTCGTCATACGGCGACGGCAACTACGTGTACATGCTGGTGGCCGATGTCACGGATTCCACCGGCAAGGTAGCCTCCGGCTCCGGAAGCGTCCTGGTGGCAGGCGGCACCTTCGACGCCCAGGTTGTCGCCGACCGCTGGATTGTCTCGCCCAACCAGGAGTTTTCCGTGAAGGTGCTGACGGTGACTTCCGATGGCTCTCCCGCCAGCCGCCAGCTGGCCCTGGACGTCTTGCGCCGAAGGTGGCACAAGGACGGTTACACCGACACCCCCGTGTCGCGTATGGACGTCTCGACTTCGGCCCGCGGCGAGGCCGCCGTGGGCGTGACGGTGCCTGAGGCGGGGGAGTACATCATACTGGCGTCCGGCACCGACGAGCGCGGCAACCGCGTGGAGGCCTCCACGTGGATATGGGCCTCCAGCCGCGAGGGCGGCGTGCGCTCGGAGCGTTCCGACATGGTGCTGGTGGTCGACAGGGAGCGGTACAGCATAGGCGATACGGCACGAGTGGTGGTATCTGGCCCATCGGAGCTGGAATCCGTGCTCGTGACCGTGGAGGACAGAGAGCTCAGATTCGCCCAGGTTGTGCCCATGCGTGACGGCTCAGCGTCTATAGATGTAGAGATAAAGCCGGAGTACGCGCCGAACACCTGGGTGTCGGCAACCGCGGTGAGCGACGGCGTGATGCAGACCGCCTCCCGCGAGATTGCCGTGGATGACCCAGATACGTCCCTCGTGGTGGAGATAAGCCCAAACAAGGCTGAGTATCGCCCTGGGGAGACCGCCACGTTCACCATCAGCGCCCGCGACGCGAAAGGGGAGCCAGTCAGCGCTGAGCTGTCATTCGCCCTGGTAGACGAGGCCGTGTTCGCAGTGAGGGCAGACTCCACCCCCGACATCACGCAGTTCTTCCACGGCAGGCGCTATCAGGCGGTGACCACGGAGAACTCGTTCCCCGTGACGTACTACGGCGGGGCCGACAAGGAGGGCGGGGCGCAGTCCGACAGGAAGTACTTCCCCGACACCGCCACGTGGCTGCCGTCGGTGGTCACCGACGCCAACGGCCGCGCCGTGATCAAGCTGAAGATCCCTGACAGCCTCACCACCTGGCGCGCCACGGTGCGGGCGCACTCCCGCGACACCCTGGTGGGGCAGGCCGTCGCCAAGGTGAAGGTATCGCTGCCGCTCGCCGTGAGGCTTGGGCTCCCCAGGTTCTATACACTTGGAGACAGCGGTTCCGTGGCCGGCGTGGTGCATAACGACACCGCAAGCAGCCGGAGGGTGTCGGTGACGCTGCAGGCGCAGGGCGCAGACATAGACGGGCCCGCAAAGCGGTACGTGACCGTGCCGGCGTTCGGCAGCGCCACCGTGGAGTGGACCATCAGGCCGCGGGCGGTGGGAGAGGTGGTGCTGTCGGCGCGGGTCAGGTCGTGGTTCACCACTGACGGCGTGGAGATGCGGGTGCCGGTGAACCCCTTCGGTGAGCCCGGCGGCGCCACCATGGCCGGAGAGACGGATGGCGCCGGAGCAGAGGTAAGTCTGGAGCTGCCCGAGGCGCTGGTGCCTGGATCGGTGGGCGCGTGGGTGGACCTGTCTCCAGGTTACCTGGGGCTGGTAGCCGAGGCGCTGGAGCAGCTGGTGGCGTACCCGTACGGGTGCGTGGAGCAAACCATGAGCGCCTTCCTGCCGGATCTTGTGGCGCAGGAGGTCCAGAGGAAGCTGGGAGTGCCGTCGCCTCGCAGCGACGAAGAGCTCTCGAAGATGGTGAACGATGGTCTTGCCAGGCTCTACCGGCACCAGCACGATGACGGGGGCTTCGGCTGGTGGGAGTACGACAGTAGCGATCCCTGGATGACGTCGTACGTGCTCTACGGCTACGCCGTAGCCAGGCAGGCGGGATACGACGTTGCCGAGGGCAGCGCACGGCGGGCAGTGGACTACCTGGGGTCGGTCGTGTCACAGCTGATCAACCAGCGCGACCAGGCTTTCGCCGCGTACGCGCTGGCGCTGCACGGGGCGCTCGCCGGCGATGGGGTTAAGGCCCTTGAAGGCCTGGCGGAGAGGGTCACCGACGCTCAGGCCACCGCCTTCGTGGCGCTGGCCGCGCACGCCCTGGGTGATGCGGAGCTGGCGGCACACGCTGTGGGGAAGCTTGCGGCCCAGGCTGTGCGCGGCGACGGGCAGGCCGTCTGGAGGACCGAGGATCCCGATAGACCCTGGAGGAGCGAGTCGGCGGAGTCCACGGCGTGGGCGCTGATGGCGCTCGCGTCAACCGGCGCTGACCGGGAGCTGGCCAGCGAGGCAGCGCGGCATCTGGCCAACGCGCGACAGGGCGCGTGGTGGCAATCCACAAGGCACTCCGCCGCGGCGGTGATGGCGCTGGCCAAGTTCGTGGACTACACCGGCGAACGGGGGGATTCCGGCGCGCCCACTGTAACCGTGTTCGTCAACGGCGAGCGGCTGAGCAGCGTCAAGGTGGCCGGCGCCACCAGAGTGAACATCGACGCGGCCAAGCTCAGGCAGGGGCGAAACACCGTGCGCATCCAGTCAGACGGGGGCAGGGCTTATTTCGCGGTGGAGGCACAGTGGCACCGAGCGGCCCAGCACGTCGACGCGTCCGGCGAGAGCGCCCAGATCATCCGCGAGTACCTCCTGATAGACCGCACCACGCCTGCGGACGAGCGCGGCAACCCCGCAACCCTGCCCTTGGGCGATTCCCACGCGGTGAGAGCGGGGCAGGAGGTGCTGGTGCGCGTGCGCATAAGGGCCAATCAGAACCTTGAGTACATGGCCTTCGAGGACCCCCTCCCTTCGGGGTTCGAGGTGTCGGACGGCTTCGACGATCCGTACTCCTGGACGTATTGGTACAGTCGCAAAGAGGTGCGCGACAACCGCGTGGTGGTGTTCGCAGGTTCCATCCCCAAAGGGGAGGAGCGGGTGTACGAGTACGTGATGGTGCCGGAGCGGCCCGGCGACTACCTGGTGATGCCCACCACCGCGTGGTCGATGTACTACCCTGACCAGCACGCCCGCGGCGCCAGCGCACGAATAAGGGTGGTGCCGCGATGACCGGAGCGCCGGGGCGCCTGCATCGGACGGGCATCGTAGTCACGGCGCTGGCTGTGGCCTTTGCGGCGCTGGCCTTCACCGCCGCCACGACTCCCTGGCCGCCGTCTAGGGCTGGGGGCGGTGCGCCTGCCGGCCTGGCCACCGGCGAGCTCGGCTCGGGCGACGATCCCGGCGGGCGCGGCGACCGAGGAGCGGGGCCCCCTGGGGTCGATGGAGGCGCCGTGGTGATGGGAAGGTGCGTCACGCCCCTTGTGCAGGAGCAGAGGAGCCGAACCGACAACGTGGCGCTGGCGGCCAGGATCCTTGACGGCGCCGTGGTCGGGCCGGGGGAGGAGTTCTCGTTCAACGCAAACCTGGGCCGGCGCACCGAGGAGGCCGGATACAAGCCCGCCAGGGTGATAGTGGACGGGCGGAGCGAGGCAGGCCTGGCCGGGGGGATCTGCCAGGTGTCGTCCACGCTGTATAACGCGGCGCTGCTTTCGGGCATGGAGATCCTGGAGCGGCACCCGCACTCCAGGCCAGTGCCGTACCTGCCGATGGGACTTGACGCCACGGTATCGTACGGCTCCCTGGATCTCAGGTGGAGGAACCCCTGGAGCTTCCCGGTGACGGTGAGGGCGCAGGTGATCGGTGCCGGCTCCGAGCTTGCGGTGTGGATAGAGGGGGCCGAAGAGCCTGAAAAGGTACAGCTGGTATCGGAAGTGGTGGAGGTGGTGCCGCCCAGGCCTGCAGGCGAGCCGGGATACACAGGAAGGCCGGTGGCAGGCGCACCCCTTGCCGGCGGGGAGATCGTGCATGCAGGCGCCTCGGGCTACCGCGTGAGGGTGTGGGCAGAAACCCGGGGCGCGGGCGGCGAGAGGTGCAGGAGGCTTGTGTCGGAGGATTTCTACGAGCCTGTACTGGCCGTGGCGCGTTGACTGGCGTCAACGATGAAGATCCCCGATATCACCAGCACGCCGCCGGCCAGCTGTACGGCTGACAGCGGCTCGCCCAGCAGCGCGGCGCTTCCGAGCACGCCGAAGACGGGAACAAGGTTGATGAAGCTCGAGACGGTGGTGGAGCCCAGCGCCCTGAGGGCGTGGAGGTACAGGCCGTACGACAGGGCGGAGCAGGCGACGCCCAGGTAGAGAAGGTTCAGGAGCACGTTCGGCGCCCGCAGCGAATCGGCCCACGGAGTCGGTTTGCCTGTAAGCCAGGATGCCGCCGCCAGCACCAGTGTGGCGGCGGGCACCTGGTACGAATTCACGGTGAACACGCTGTATCGCGCGATGATGGGCCGGTTCACGATGGTGTATACCGCCCAGGACAGCGACGAGAGCAGCAGCATCAACGCGCCCTTGAGGAAGTAGTCCATTCCCGCGCGCGACGCGGCCGCCTCCATGGCGCCCGCCCTCACCACCAGCGCCACCCCTGCGGCGCTCACGAGGATTCCCATCCAGCCCCAGGCTGGAAGCCGCTTGCCCCGATACAAGGTCTCCATTACGGCGGTGATGGCCGGAGTGGACGCCGTTATCATCGACGCGGTGGCGGCAGGCAGATAGAGGAGTCCGGTGTTCTCGAAGTAGAAGTAGACGGGGATGCCTATGATGGACGCAGCCAGCATCCTCGGCATGTCAGATGGGCGAACCTTGAGGGACTGGCGCGTCGCCACTGCCACGGCCAGGGTCGCTACAGAGGCTATCACGTGGCGCATGAAGGCCACCTGAACCGGCAAGAGGGTTCTCAGCAGTGCCTTGGTGCTCACAAAGGAGAGGCCCCACAGAGCGGTAGCAAGAGTGATGCCCAGCAAGGCCGAGGGTCTGTCGGATCTTGCCGGGCTAGTCTCCATCTGTAACATACTAGTCCCTGCCAAACGTGTGTTTAGGCAATTATACCCCAATGTCGGCGCAGCTTTGAAGGGATTATCGTCTTCTGGTAGAATTGAAATGCAAAATGTAGTCGTTAATTTCGTCATTATCGCCACTGTTGTCGTGCGGTTCGGAGGTGACTGAATGGATCGGGACCGTGAGCTGAAAATCGCCGTGGCGCAGGAGCACCTCCGACTCCTGCCCAACGTGGTCATGGCAAGGATAGTTGAAGGTGCCGACGGCGATGAGATTCACGTCATGGTCAACCAGCGTCTCGACCAGGACGGCATCAAACGCCTCAAGAAGGATATCGAGACCATTTACCTTCTTGACACGGGGGAGAGGATCGACTATCGAAAGGTGAGCATCGCCCAGGTCCAGGGCGAGGCGGAGAAGGGAGATCTCGGTGGCACACGCGTCATCCGTCGTCCAGTGCTGGCCAGCGTGGCGCTGGAGTACGGACCCAGAGGTTCCATGAGCGCCAGGGTGGTGCTGGAACACTCGGGTTGCTCCTATGTGGGAAACGCATCGGGATACGCCCACGAGCATGAGATCTGCGACCTGGTTAGGGCGGCCACCGTCGATGCGGTACAGCAGATGGCCGGCGAGGCCGTGCGCGTGCAGGCCAACTGCCAGCCCCATGGCGACAAGGTGATCGCCGAGGTCACAGTGGTCGACTCCGCCTCAGGCACGCGACAGCGCTACGTGGGGGCGGCGTTCCATCGGGACGATCTGCCCACCACGGTTGCCAGATCGATACTGCACGCGCTCAACAGACAGTTCGAGGTGCTTCTGAAACCTGTGGTGTCGCTGTGATATATCAGAGTTCCCGTCGCAGCGGGAGATGAGATCATAAGCTGAGCTGAGCCTCCGGAAGTTCTACCACTTTCTAGGAGGTGACGCCAGTGAAGAAGTTCACGCTGGTAGGGCTGATCACCGCCGCTCTGACCGTCCTGATGTCGGTCGTGGCGCTCGCGGGTGATACTTTCCTCATGAAGTAGTCGGGAGGTAGGGCCCGTTCTCTACTGGGCGTTAGTCGCTGCGGCGGGATCTTTTGATGTCCTTCTCGCACACCGTCCCATAGATCCGGAGGTGGGATCTAGTGCGCCTCATGCGCCTGCTACACGACTTATACATAGCACTCCTCATAGCAGCATCCGCAGCCCTGATCGCGCAAACGTCCACATGGGCGGTGCCTCTTCCCACCGCCATCGTGTGCGTCGGAATGCTCTGGATTTCGTCGCTATCAGTCATCAACTTGAGGCGCACCGTGGTGGTGATGGTTTTCCCTGTGGTGTTTGTGCTCCTGATGAAGTACGATCCCGGCTCCGCCGCCCTGGTGGCAGCTCTGGGGAGCATGAGCGCCCAGGAGTTCCGCATAATGCAGGAGAACAACCCTCCCCTCGGGGCGCTGCTGAAGTTCATCGGCAACAGGGCCGTAACCGCCTTGAGCGCGTTCGCCGCATGGGGTGCGTTCAAACTAGTCTACCCCCATGATCCGTTGAACTTCGGCGACCCTGTCTTCCTCCTGGCCTCCGCTGCTGCAGGGATGACGTGGGTCATCACGTCCGGCCTCATAGTGAACCTCCAGATTGTGCTTTCCCGGCCGTCCTTCAGGCTGAGGCTGGAGCCAAGCATCGTGTTCGGGTCAGTGTACTCCACGCTACCGTCGGTGGTGATGGGGCTGATGGGGGCGGCCATGTACGAGCTGGGCGGCCTTCTCCCATTCGCCGTCACCCAGGCGTTCTTCATCTACAATAAGCACTACACCCATTGGGCGATGGTCCAGAAGGAGAACGCGGAACAGATCAACCTCGCCCTCGCCCGCATTATCGACTCGAAAGACCACTACACCGCCGGCCACTCGGAGCGCGTGGCGGAGCTGGCTCGCAGGCTCGCCGAGCACTGCAGGCTGCCCAGGGCCGATGTGGAGCGGCTCGAGTACATCGCGCGTTTGCACGACCTCGGGAAGATCAACGTGCCCAACGAGATACTGACGAAGCCGTCGGCGCTGACGCCGTCGGAGTTCGATGCCGTGAAGATGCACAGCGAGTGGGGAGCTGAGCTCATCCGCGGCATGGACAAGATCTACAGCGAGCGCGATTACCGTGCCATCCTGGAGCATCACGAGAGGTACGACGGCGCAGGATATCCTCTGGGGAAGAAGGGCACCGAGATCTCGCTATGGGCAAGGATACTGTGCATCTGCGATGCGTGGGACGCCATGACCAGCGAGCGAGTGTACCGTCCTGCGTTGCCCGAGGCGGAGGCCATCGAAGAGCTCCGGAGGAACGCCGGCGCGCAGTTCGATCCGGAGCTGGTCGAGATCTTCATCAACAAAGTCCTGAGCGAGTGATGCAGATGGCGAGAGATATGGTTTTCGGGCTCCTTGGGGGCCTTGGTCTTTTCTTGTACGGCATGACGCTGCTGGGTGAGGGGCTGCGCCGGGCGGCGGGGGACAGGATAAGAAGCGTGCTGTCGGCTCTCACGTCGACGCTGCTTAGGGGCGTTGTGGTTGGAGCCGCCGTCACAGCCGTCATCCAGAGCAGCAGCGCCACCACGGTCATGCTAGTGGGCTTCGTCAACGCAGGCCTGATGACGCTGCGCCAGGCCATCGGCGTGATAATGGGGGCCAACATAGGCACCACCGTCACCGCGCAGCTCATAGCGTTCGACCTGGCAGACTACGCACTTCCCGCCATAGGCCTGGGTTTTCTCGTTGTCATGGCGTCAAGGCGGCGTATGTGGAAAAACGCAGGCGAAGTGCTGCTCGGCTTCGGTCTGCTCTTCCTGGGCCTTTCGGTGATGAGCGGCGCCGTGGTGCCGCTGAGGCACAGCCCTGCCTTCGCCCAGGCCATGCACACCTTTGGGAGGAACCCGGTGCTGGGAGTGATTCTAGGGCTAGTGATGACTGTGGTCATCCAGAGCAGCTCCGCGACGGTGGGCATCCTCATGGCCGTGGCGGCTGCCTCGCCTGACGTGATAACCCTGAACGTGGCGATCCCGATGCTGTTCGGCAACAACATCGGGACGTGTGTCACTGCAATACTGGCGTCAGTGGGGGCGAACCGCACCGCCAAGCGCACGGCCGTGGTGCACCTTCTCTTCAATGTGCTGGGCGCTGCCATCTTCATCATCTTGCTCGGGCCTTTCGCGCGGGCCATCGCCGCGATGTCGCCCGGCGCGCACATCCAGCGCCAGATCGCCAACGCCCACACCCTGTTCAACGTTGCCACCACCCTGGTTCTGTTTCCCAGCGCAGGACTGCTTGAGAGGCTGGCCACCAGGCTTGTCCCTGGTGCGGACATCATCGAGGAGGCGGCTCCGAGGTATCTGGACTGGCACGTCCTGGGCACGCCTGGCGTCGCGCTTGACCTGGCCGTGAAGGAGCTGGCTCGCCTAGCCGAGATAGCCCAGAAGATGTTGTCGTACGCGCGTCGCTCATTCCTCGAGCCGTTTTCCCGCGAGCTCGACCGTGAGCTCGCGTCCATGGAGGAGATCGTCGACAGGGTGAGCCGCCAGGTGGCACTGTACTTGTCGCAGATGGTGTCCTCCGGAAGACTCACCCAGGCTCAATCTCAGCGTCTCGCAGGGCTCATGCACGTGGCCGGGGATGTGGAGCGCATCGCCGACTGCGCGGAGCAGCTGATGAAGTATGCGTACGAGCGGTCTGAAGAGAGGATACCCCTGTCAGATGTGGCCCTGGAAGAGATCAAGCAGGTGTTCGAGATGGCGGAGGGTATGGTAGCCACCGGGATCGTGGCTCTCGGAGAGCACAACCCCGACGCTGCCATGGAAGTGTATAATGTACATCCGGAGCTTGACGCGCTCACCGAATCCCTCCGTAACAACCACATCGCCAGGCTCAACGAGGGCGTCTGCGTGCCACCTGCAGGCGTGATCTTCGTGGAGATCATGAACACCCTGGAGCGAGTGGGCGATCTTGCGGTGAACCTGGCCGATGCGGTTATGGGCAGGAAGAGCCCGAGGGTGGAGGGGGACTAGAGCGGGTCGCTGGAAGGAGAACGTACGCGCGTATGCAGACTAGAGGCATAACCGACTTCACCACGGGAAGCATTCCACGCCATCTCATCAGGTTCGCCATGCCGATGTTCCTCGGCAACCTGCTGCAAGCCGCATACAACACGGTGGACAGTATCTGGGTGGGCAGGTTCCTAGGGCCCGATTCCCTTGCCGCGGTGTCGGTGGGGTTTCCCATAATATTCGCCCTCGTGGCGCTGGTGGCGGGCCTCACCATGGCCACCACCACTCTCGTGTCGCAGTACTACGGGGCGAAGGACAATCAGATGGTGAGCCTCACGATAGCCAACTCCATGACCGTGATGACTGCAGCCGGCATCGTCCTGGCTGTCCTCGGATACCTGGTGCGCTGGCCCATGCTACGGCTGCTCAGGGCGCCGGTGAACATCATGGATGAGGCAGCGACGTACCTGGGGATCTACATGCTTGGCCTCATACCTACGCTCATCTACAACGTCAGCAGCGCGATACTGCGCGGGCTCGGCGACTCGCGCTCGCCCATGACGTTCCTGGCAGCAGCCACGCTCACCAACATAGTGCTTGACCCGCTGATGATCTTCGGCATCGGTCCGTTCCCGTCCATGGGGGTGGCCGGCGCGGCGTGGGCGACGGTGATAAGCCAGACGCTCTCTGCGGTACTGGCCGTGCAGCACATGCTTGGAAAGCTAGGCGTGGCCAGCCATCTGAGGGACCTGGTGAGGTTCGACGGCAAGCTCACCGCCACCACCGTCAGGATCGGCCTGCCCGCAGGCGCCCAGCAGATGCTGGTGTCGCTTGGCATGATGGCGGTGATGTCCACGGTGAACTCCTTTGGCAGCGTGGTGGTGGCCGGGGCGGGTGCAGGTTCCAGGATCGAACAGTTCGCTTTCATGCCGTCGATGAGCGTGAGCCTGGCGGTTACCGCGCTGGTCGGTCAGAACATAGGGGCTAACAGGTACGAGAGGGTGCCGCTGATCGTCAGGTGGGCGCTGATCTTGGGTTGCTCCATAGCGGCTGTGGCGGCGGCTGTGGCTCAGTTGGTGCCGAAAGTTGTGTTGTCGGTGTTCACTGACGATGCGGCGGTGCTGGCTGCCGGTGCTGGTTACCTCAGGTGGCTTAGCATGGCGTGGGTGCCGTTTGCGGCCAACTTCGTGTTCATGGGCGTGCTGCGCGGCGCCGGCGATACCCTCCCTACGCTGTTCATCACCTTGGCGGGCCTGTGGGCGGTGCGCGTGCCGCTGGTGAAGGTGCTGGCCCGCACGGATCTGGGTGCCGTAGGAGTGTGGATCGGCATGGCGTCGAGCCCGGTGTTCAGCGTCATCGCCAGCTACGCGTACTACCGGTCGGGCAGATGGCGCCGGCGCAGGCTGGTGCCGGAGGAGCGTCCGCCGCAGGGCGGCACGATACCGGAGAATTGAAGGAGGATGGTGCGCCAATGTCGGAAGCGCGTTCCGCGTCGGCACTGCCTGGCCGCGCCGACGTTCCGGATCACCTCAAGTGGAGACTGGAAGATATCTACGCCACAGACGAGGCGTGGGAGGCCGACATGGCCAGGGCGGCGGAGACCATTCCGAAGCTTGTGGCCATGTCAGGGACTCTGGGCCAGAGCGCCCATAGGCTCTTCGAAGCCCTTTCGCTCCGCGACCAGCTGGCCGAGCTGGTGGAGAAGCTGTACACGTACAGCAGGATGAGACGCGACGAGGACAACGCCAACCCCAAGTACCAGGCCATGGCGGACCGGGCGACCAGCCTGGCGGTGCAGGCGCAGTCTGCGGCGGCGTTCTTCGAGCCCGAGGTGCTGGAGATCCCAGAGGACGTTCTCGATGGCTACATGTCGGAGCTTCCTCAGCTGGGCGTCTACAGGCATGACCTGCATGACATAACGCGGAGGCGGCCGCACACGCTGTCAGCTGCCGAGGAACGGATAGTGGCCATGGCCAACGAGGTGGGCGCCAGCGTCCGGTCGGTATTCACCATGTTGAACAACGCGGACATCACCTTCCCCAGCATAGAGGATGAGCACGGCAACAAGGTGGAGGTCACGAAGGGCCGGTACCTGGCGCTCGTGGAGAGCAGGGACAGGAGGGTGAGGAAGGACGCGTTCACCGCGCTGTACTCGTCATATAGATCGCTGGCGAACACCATCGCCGCGTGCTACGCTGCGTCGGTGAAGGACGACGCGTTCGTGGCGAGGGTGAGAAGGTACCCGGATTCCATAACGGCAGCCCTTGATCGGTTCAACATCCCGGTGGCGGTGTACGACAACCTGGTGAAGGCCGTCAGGGACAACCTGCACCTTATGCACAGGTACGTGTCGCTCAGGAAGCGGGCGCTGGGCGTGGACGAGCTGCACATGTACGACGTGTATGTGCCCATCGTGCCCGAGGTGGACTGGAAGGTCAGCTACGAGAAGGCCAAGGCGGCGGTGGTGGAGGGTCTCGCCCCGCTGGGCGAGGACTACATCGGCGAGATGGTGAAGGGGCTCGACTCCGGCTGGGTGGACGTGGTGGAGAGCCGCGGTAAGACCTCCGGCGCGTACTCGTGGGGCGTGTACGACGCCCACCCTTACGTGCTGCTCAACTGGAACGACACCTTCAATGACATGTTCACCCTCGCGCACGAGCTGGGCCACGCGATGCACTTCTACTACTCATGGAAGACCCAGCCTTTCGTGTACGCTGACACCCCCATCTTCGTGGCTGAAGTGGCGTCCACCGTCAACGAGGTGCTCTTGCTCAAGCACCTGCTGAAGACCATTGAGGACAGGCGGCGCAGGATGTACCTGCTCAACTACTTCCTAGAGTCGTTCAGGGGTACGGTGTTCAGGCAGACGATGTTCGCCGAGTTCGAGCGGCGCGCCCACGAGATGCACGAGGCTGGCATGGCGCTTACGCCGGAATCGCTCAGCGAGATGTACCGACAGCTGAACGTGGATTACTTTGGGCCCGAGATGGTGATCGACGACGAGATATCCGTGGAGTGGGCGAGGATACCCCATTTCTACACGGCGTACTACGTGTACCAGTACGCCACAGGGTTCTCGGCGGCGGTGGCCATCGCCGACGCGCTGATCAGCGAGGGTAGACAGGCGCAGGAGAGGTACATAAGCTTCCTCAAGGGAGGCAGCAGCGATTACCCGCTGGAGTTGCTGAAGCGCGCCGGCGTGGATATGACCACTCCGAACCCAATGCTGAGAGCGCTTAGGGTGTTTGAAGATACCTTGGAAGAGCTGGCGAGACTTCTCGGGTAGCGACTGGCGGAAGCTGGGAGTGGCTTGTTTACAGGCCTGAAGCGTATGCTGTATCATGACTGTACGCATCTATGATGCAGCTAGACAGGGTTTAGCGGAAGGTGGGTGCGAAAGATGAGCATAGGAGCGCAGAGCGCGGCAGCCGTGGGTCAGAACGTTCTCGAGCTGTACTACCCCGGTGATGACCTCGGCGCCACTTACACTCCCAGCTCCACTTCATTCCGCGTGTTCTCCCCGTTGGCTTGCGGCGTTTCGGTGGTGGTGTACGAGTCGCCGGACGATACGGATGGCCGCGAGACGGCGATGCGCCCCATAGGCGACGGGGTGTGGATGGCCGAGGCAAAGGGCGATCTGGCGGGGAAGGCCTACACGTACAGGGCAAGGCACGGCTCGACGGTGGTCGAGGCGGCGGACCCGTATGCGAGGGCGCTGATCGCCAATGGTCGCAGGTCGGTGGTGGTGGACCTGGACTCGACGGATCCACCGGGATGGAAGGGTGACACGCGTCCGCCTTTCGACAGGGCGACGGACGCTGTGATATACGAGCTGCACGTGCGCGACTTTTCTATATTGCCTGAATCGGGGATACCTTTCGGCGGCAAGTACCTTGGTCTTGCGGCGAGGGGCGCCCTATGTGATGGGCAGCCTACAGGGCTTGACCACCTGGTGGAGCTCGGTGTCACCCATGTCCATCTCATGCCGGTGCAGGACTTCGCCTCGATAGACGAGAAGGACCCTTCGGCGTACAACTGGGGCTACGACCCGTACCACTACTTCGTGCCGGAGGGGTCGTACTCGCTGTTCCCTGACAGCCCCACCGCGCGCATCACCGAATTCAAGCGGATGGTTCAGGCACTGCACCGCGCCGGCCTGCGCGTGGTGATGGACGTTGTGTACAACCACACGTACACGGTGGCCGACAACCCGCTGAACATGATGGCTCCAGGCTACTACTATCGGACGTGCGCAGGGGGCAGGCTGGCCAACGGGTCGGGGTGCGGAAACGAGATCGCTACGGAACGGCCGATGGCCCGCAAGCTCATACTTGACTCGTTGCGATACTGGGTCGAGGAGTATCATGTGGACGGGTTCAGGTTCGATCTGATGGCGCTCATCGATGAGCATACGATGCGGCAAATAGCCGCTGAGCTGTGGGCGCTAGAGCCGAGCCTGCTTATCTACGGCGAGCCCTGGGCTGGAGGGCCTTCGGGGCTTGATCCGGCTAGGATGTTCACCGCGGGCAAGCAGAGGGGCACCGGGATAGCGGTGTTCAACGACGTGTTCCGCAACGCCGTGAAAGGCGACAACGACGGCACTGTGCCCGGGTTCGTTCAGGGTGCCAGCGGAGTGGAGTCGCAGGTTGCCCTGGGGGTTGTGGGGGGCATCAACTACAACTCCGTTCTGTGCGGGCACGCCGAGTCGCCCGCGGAGACGGTGAACTACGTCTCGTGCCACGACAACCTGACCCTGTGGGATAAGATGGGCAAGACGTGCCCCGAGGACAGCAGGTTGACGAGGGTGCGCATGGCTATGCTGGCTCACGCCATGGTGCTGACGAGCCAGGGCATACCCTTCATGGAGGGCGGAGCTGAGATGCTCCGTACCAAAGGAGGGGACTGCAACAGTTACAGGTCGGGGGATGCGGTCAACGCCTTCAACTGGCGGCGCAAGGCCAAGTACAGGCATGTGTTCGACTATGTGAAGGGGCTGATCAGGCTCCGGAAGGAGCATCCGGCCTTCAGGATGTCCAGCGCTGACCAGGTACGCGCGGCCCTGAGTTTCCTTCGGGTTGAGCCCGGCCTTGTGGCTTTCAGGATAGACGGCCGGATCGCCGGCGACACCTGGGATGACATCGTGGTGATATACAACGCCCGTCGCCATGGCGTGAACGTGGAGCTTCCTGGCATGAGGCGCTGGGAGGTGGTGGTGGGGGATCAGATGGCTGGCACTGAACCCCTGGATCCCGCGGCTTTCACGGTGGCCGGTGCCGAAGGATCGGCAGTGTTCGTACCGGCCCTCAGCGCCATGGTGATGCATTCCTGACAAGGAGGGAGCGCGCATGCCCGCCAACCTCACCCCGCAGTACCTGGAGGCGGAGGAGGCGTACAGGCGAGCTAAGACGCAACAGGAGAAGCTGGCTGCCCTCGAGGAGATGCTGCGGAGCATCCCGAAGCACAAGGGCACCGAGAAGATGCAGGCCGACATCAAGCGTCGCATCGCGAAGCTCAGAGATGAGGCCGCGAGGGCGGCCAAGAAAGGCAAGGCCGATCCGTACCGAGTGGAGAGGGAAGGGGCCGGCCAGGTGTTTGTGGTCGGCCCGCCGAACAGCGGCAAGTCGTCGGTGGTGGCTGCGCTGACCAGCGCCAAGGTGGTGGTGGCGGACTACCCCTTCGCCACCTCGGCCCCGGTTCCCGGCATGATGAAGCATGAGAACGTTCTCATCCAGCTGGTGGACACCCCGCCCATCACGCCTGACACGTTCCCGCCTGCCATGGCCGCTGCTCTGCGTGGGGGCGACGGACTCCTCGTTACCATCGATGCCTCCAGCGACGACTGCCTTGACATGCTTGAGGAGTGCGTCGGCCTCTTGCGGGAGGGCCGGGCCACCCGGGACGGCCAGTTCCTGGACGTTCTCGCCACCAAAGTGGATTTGGCTGGAGCCGCAGGCAACGCCGAGCTGTTGGCGGAGGTCTTTCCTGACCTGCATATCCAGCCGGTGTCATCCCAGACCATGCAGGGAATGGACCTGCTGCCGCGGAACGTGTTTCTGAGGCTGGGAGTGATCAGGGTTTACTCCAAGCCCCCGGGCAGGCAGCCCGACCTTGAAGCTCCCTTCGTGCTGAAGGAAGGCAGCACGGTGGACGACTTGGCCAGAGCGATACATAAGGATCTTCACAGGAACATGAAGGCCGCCCGTGTGTGGGGCTCGGCTCGGTTTGACGGGCAGCCGGTGCCAAGGGATTACGTACTGGCCGACGGGGACATCGTGGAGTTCAGGACCTAGCCACATGAAAAGGGGGTAATCCCATGAGAGTGCTGCTCATCTACCACTCGCGCTCAGGTGTTACCCACAGCCTCATGAAAGCCATCGGGGCGGAGCTGGAGGCGCGGAACCACCTCACCACGTACGTGCGGCTGGAAGCCGAGCGTCCCCTGTCGATCCTGGGAGCTTGCTGGGCGGCTCTCAGACGGAGGGGCGTTAAGCTCCGAACGGAGCTGCCCAGGTCGCTTATGGGATATGACCTGGTGCTGATAGCCGGTCCGGTGCATGCGGGGCGGCCGTCCGCGGAGCTGAACACGTTCTTGGATAGCATGCCCGACGCCATCGGCAGGCGTGTGGCTGTGTTCGCCACCCACGGCGGAGGCAACTCCGACGAGCACCTGAGGTCCGTCAAGGTGAAAGTTGAACGCGCGGGCGGGCTCATCATATACGAAGATGCTGTGAGCCGCGGCACGGTGTCGAAGCCTTTGGAACTCGCCGGCTGCGCTCGGAACATCGTCGAGCAGGTGCTGCGGCCGTCGGTGTGGTAAGGAGGATGCTCATGGACGCTAAGACCCTTATCAACGAGAGCGTGGCGGACAAGTTCATGCGGTACGTGCAGGTGGATACTACCAGCTCCGAGCTGAGCGACGAGACGCCCAGCACGCCGCAGCAGTGGGACCTCGCCCGGATGCTCGAAGCGGAGCTTGAGGCGATGAGGCTCGAGGATGTGGAACTTGACGAGCACTGCTTCGTGCTGGGAAGGCTCCCGGCGAGCCCAGGAGTGACGGGCCCTCCCATTGGCTTAGTAGCGCACATCGACACGGTGAGCGGGATCCCGGGTTCCGGGGTGACGCCCGTTCTCCACCGCTCGTACGGCGGGGGTCCGATCCAGGTGGGCAACGGCGTGGTGCTGGATCCGGCGGACAGTCCGGCGCTGGCCGGCGCGGTGGGCTGCGACATCGTCACGTCCGACGGTTCCACGCTCCTGGGCGCCGACGACAAGGCGGGCATCGCCGATATCATGCGGGCGCTGGCCATCCTGGTCAACGATGCCTCCATCCCTAGGCCAGACGTGTGGGTGTGTTTCACGCCGGACGAGGAGACGGGCAAGGGCGTGCTTAAGTTCCCTTACGACCGTTTCAAGGCGAAGATAGCCTACACCTTCGACGGCGGCGAGCTGGGAGAGCTTTCGGACGAGACCTTCAACGCGGTGAACGGGACCGTGACGATAGCGGGACGGTCGGTCCACCCCGGCAGCGCCAGGGGCAAGATGGTGAACGCGCTGCACCTTGCGGGCGAGGTGCTAGCCAGCATCCCGGCGGGCTGGCGGCCTGAGACCACGTCCGAGCGCGAGGGGTTCATACATCCCACCGACATCGAGGGCAACGTCGAGCAGGTGAAGATCAAGATGATCCTGCGCGACTTCGACCAGGGTTTCCTCGAGGCGAAGGAGGCGGCGCTGGTGCGGACTCTGGCTGCCATCCAGGAGCGCTACCCCGGGGCCAGCGTAAGGTGGGATGGGAGCATGGGCTACCGCAACATGAAGGCGGAACTGAACAAGGATCCGAGGGTCGTCAAGATGGCCCTGAGGGCCATGGAGATGGCGGGAATACGGCCTGTGATCAAGCCCATCCGGGGCGGCACCGACGGGGCGCGTATGACCTTCAACGGGGTGCTGACTCCCAACATCTTCACCGGAGGCGGCGACGCCCACAGCAGGCGCGAATGGGCGTGCGTTCAGTGGATGGAGAAGGCGGCTGAGGTCGCGGTGAATCTTGCCAGGCTGTGGGCGCAGGAGACCCAGTAGCGTCGCCGGCTACCGCGTTCAGCTCCCGCGTCCGGGCCGAGGCAGCGACGGAGCACTTCCCGTGTAAACGGCCCATGGGTGGGTCGTTGTCGCCGAGAAGCGACCCTCCGGTGGGTCGTCGCAAGCTCTCTTTGACGATCACGTGGATAGAGATAGATAGAAAAAGCCCCTGCCAGTCGGCAGGGGCTCCCTCGTGCTCTATCGGGCTCTTGCAGCCACGTCAGACGCTGCCAGCCTGCAAGCTAGGGCTATCTGCGTGCGCTTCTGTGGGTCGCAAAGCACTCGCTGCAGTAAACCGGCCTGTCGCCGCTGGGAACGAACGGCACGGTGCAGGTCTGGCCGCAGGCCGAGCAGACAACCTCGTGCATGGTGCGGGCGCCGCCAGCTGCCTGATTGGCCCTGCGGGCGCGCCTGCAATCGGGGCACCTGGAGGGCTCGTTCTGGAAACCGTGATCCACGTAGAACTGCTGCTCGCCGGCGGTGAACACAAACTCCTGTCCGCAATCCCTGCAGACCAAAGCCTTGTCCTGGAATGCCAACTTGAATCGCGCTCCTTTGCTTAGGTAATTGAGCTCTTGGTCAAGTCGGCACTCTTGGATAAGGCGCGCTTGAACAACAGCCAACACTAGACTATCATTAGCCGTCTGAAATTGCAAGATCTATCAGTGAAAGGCAGCGGGGCACCGGGGTAGCGGGTCCGTGGGGCGGCTGACGTCAGGCCACATCCTCCCGCCACCTCGCGCGGGCCTGCGACAGGCCATGCCCGGGGTTGGCGAATATCGCCCAGGTGGGCGATGTTCTCAAGGAGCCGCCTGGGGTAACCTTGACTTGGCCGGAGTCTGGCGCGTACCGTGACGACCTTGAGGCTTCAGGAAGGGGCGGTGGTGTGCGGTGAGCGCCGATGGGTTATGCCTCAGGGAGGGGAGATCGACGTGGCTGAATCGGCGGTCAGGGCGGAGGGCGTGACCAAGGTGTATCCTGGAAGGCGCCGGCAGGAGCGGCGCGTGGCCGTGGCTGACCTTGACCTTGACGTGAGGCCCGGCACTGTGCTGGGGCTGCTGGGGCCCAACGGGGCCGGCAAGAGCACCACCATCGGCATGCTGGCCGGCCTGGTGTCGCCGACGCGAGGGCGGATACGGATATGCGGGCGGTGCATGCGGCGCGCCAGGCAAGAGGCGGTCGCGAGGGTGGCGGTGGTTCTGGACAGGGCGAGGGCGCTATACCCGCGCCTCACTCCGGTGCAGAATATCCGGTACTTCGCGTCGGCCAGGGGATGCCCGAAAGGGGCGGTGAAGAGGGGCAGGCAGTGGCTCAGCCGTTTCGGCGCTGCCCAGTACGCGGATGCCCCGGTTTACCGGCTGTCCCTCGGCACTCAGCAGAAGGCGGTCTTGGCGTGCGCCCTGGCCATGGAGCCCGACGTGCTGCTCCTGGACGAGCCCACAGTGGGCCTGGACGTGCCGTCTTCGCTGGAACTGAGATCAGCCATGAGGATGCTGGCCGAGGAGGAAGGCAAGTGTGTCATACTCAGCACCCACCAGATGGACGTTGCGCAGAGCGTGTGCCACGATGTGTGCGTGCTGGCGCAGGGTCGCGTGATGGCATACGGCAGCGTGAAACGGCTTCTGACGATGTTCGCCGCCAGGGCGTACCGCATCGCCGTCAGGGGCGCCGTCAGCGCGGAGCTGAGAAGGGCTCTGTCCTCGGTGGCGACCGTCAGGTGCTGCTCGGCTTACGCCAGCGCCGCCGGCCACCACGCATCGATGCAGCTGGAGGTTGACTCGGAGCGCGCCTTCTATGAGGTCATTGGCATCCTACATGGGGCGGGCCTGGAGATCGAATCGGTAACGAGGGAGGAGCCATGCTTGGAGAGGGCCTACTTGAAACTGGTGGCCGGAGGCGATGACGATGGTATCGTTGGTCGCGTCGGAGATCGTAGCGGAGTTGCAGAAAAGGGCAACAGGTCCGCTTGAGTTCATCGCGGAGAACGCAGCCGCCTTGGTGTTCCTGTGCGTGGCGGTGGCATCGGCTGAGCGCGCCTCAGCCGGCGGCGCCGAGTTTGCCAACAGGTTCGCGCTGGCCTTCTTCTCCATCGGTGCTGTGCAGACTGTGGCGCGGATGGTCACGGAGGAGCCTGGGGCGGCGGTGTTGCCGCAGCTCTGCATGTCCAGGCATCCGCTGTGGCGCCTGGCGGCGGCAAGAGACGCCGCGGCGGCCGCGCTGTTCGTGCCGGTCATGGCGGCGATGCTTGCAGCCTGTAAAGCCATCACCGGAGTGCACATCCCCCTGCCTCCGGCGCGAGCATTGCTGCCCATAGCCTTGATGCGCCTGGGGATGCTCGGGGTGGGTTTCGCCGTGGGCGCTGTGGCGCTGCTGAACCGTGGAATAGTGCCCCTGATCAACCTCGCCTCCATGGGTCTTCTCGCCACGGCGCTCGTGCCAGCTTCGCGGCTTTCAGACAGCATAGCTGCGATGCTCTTCCCGTTCACGGCCTGGCTGGGGCCGATCTCGGCAGCCTGCGGTGCTCCGTCGGCCGGAGCCTTGCCGGCGTGGCGCGCCGGCACTGCGGTCGCGGTGAGTGCGGCGTACCTTGCATGTGGAGTATCCCTCTTCAACGCGGCGTTCCGAAGGGCGCTGGTCACCGGATCCCTCGCCAGATGGTGAAGCCGGCAAGGCGCTGGAATACTAGGCACCGTTGCGGTATGATAGTCGTTACCACAGTGGTTATCGTTGAGGGGGATGGCAGTCATGGCTGATGCTTCGGGCACCGTCGTTGTCACCCTGCCCGACGGCAGCGAGCACGGGGTACCAAAGGGTTCCACCCTGGAGAGCATCGCCAGGTCAGTGCCGCACGGTTGCCGATGGCCGGTCATCGGTGCGAAGGTCGACACTGAGCTCCGGGAGCTCACGTGGAAGCTGCACGAGAGCGCCGGCGTGAAGTTCATCGACCTGGGCACCGAGGACGGGATGAGATTCTACCGGCGTACAGGCATCCTCGTGTTGGTCATGGCGGCACGGGAGGTGCTCCAAGGCTGCCGGGTGCTGATAAAGCACTCGCTTTCCAACGGGCTTTACGGCGAGATCAAGTGGCGCAAACCCCTTACCGAGGCGCATGTGCGCAGCATCGAGGAGAGGATGCGTGAGATCGTCGAGGCCAACAAGCCCATCGTGAGGAAGCGGATGCTGTTGGGCGATGCCATCGAGCTGTTCAGGGCAGATGGGCAACAGGACAAGGTGCGCCTGCTGAAGTACAGAACTTCCGACTATGTTAACATCTACCAGTGCGGCTGGCTCAGCGATTACTACTACGGCTACATGGCGCCCAGCACTGGCTACCTCAAGAGCTTCAGGCTCAGGCACTACCTGCCAGGCTTCATACTGGAGTTCCCTACGATTCATTCGCCTCTCGAGATCCCCGAGTACGTGGAGCAGGGGAAGCTCGCCACCGTGTACTACGAGTCGGAACGGTGGGGAAGGCTCATCGGCGTCACCGACATCGCGTCCCTCAACGCCGTGATCGAACAGGGAGACCTGGACGCGCTGATACAGACAGTCGAGGCGCTTCACGAGAAGAAGATCGCGCAGATCTCCGACGCCATCTCCGCTGACAGAGATAGGATCAAGGTTGTGCTCATCGCGGGGCCCTCGGCATCGGGGAAGACAACGTTCGCTCAGCGGCTCCTGGTGCAGCTCAGGGTGAACGGCCTGAATCCGGTGCCCATATCCCTTGACGACTACTTCGTCGACAGGGCTATGACCCCCAGGGCGGAAGATGGCGAGCACGACTTCGAATCGCTGGACGCGATCGATCTCGCGCTTTTCAACGACCACCTGGTCAGGCTGGTTCAGGGAGAGGAAGTGGAGATGCCGGTGTACGACTTCGTCGCTGGCAGACGGAGGTCAGTGGGCAGAACCATCCGTCTCGGACGCGACCAGATGCTGATCATCGAGGGGATACACGGCCTCAATGACAGGCTCACCGCGTCGATACCCATGGGCAGGAAGTACAAGATCTACGTGTCGGCGCTGACGCACCTCAACATCGACGACCACAACAGGATTCCCACTACCGATGTGCGCATCCTCAGGAGGCTGGTGAGGGACCACCTGTTCCGCGGCCACAGCGCGGTGGAGACCCTCCGCAGGTGGCCGAGGGTTCGCGCGGGGGAGGAGAGCAACATATTCCCCTTCCAGGAGTCGGCTGACATCATGGTCAACACCGCCCTTGCGTACGAGCTGGCGGCGCTGAGGCCCCACGCCGAGCCTCTCCTGGAGGACATCCAGCCTGAACAGCCGGAGTACGTGGAAGCCAAGCGACTGCGCAAATTCCTCAAGTACATCATTCCCGTCTCTGCAGACGGTGTGCCCCCGAACTCCATAATGCGGGAGTTCATCGGAGGGTCGTGTTTCCATCCGCCCAAACCTTGAGCGGCGGATGATATATGGCGTAAGGAGTGATCGCACCTGGAGAGGACGTATCTTACGTGGGACGACATCGAAAGACTGGTTGACATCCTGTACAAGAGGATCGAAGGCAAGTTCGACGCCATACTCTGCATCACCAGAGGCGGAATGGTGCCGGCAGCCCTTCTGTCGGAACGGGTGGGTCAGAGAAACGTGATGAGTGCTGCCGTAATGTTCTACGTCGGCGACGGGGAAACCCTTGACAAGCCCGTGTTCCTTCAGTTCCCTCCCGATCCGCAGCTGACCGGGAAGCGAATCCTGGTGGTGGACGACGTGTGGGACTCTGGCCGAACCATCGTGGCCGTGTGCGAGAGGGTCAGGATGGTTGGCGGCGAGCCGGTGACGGCGGTCTTGCATTACAAGCCGACGCATTCGGCTTACGCGGACGTCCGCCCGGATTACTACGCGGCCGAGATCGCTGGATGGATCCAGTACCCGTGGGACCCGAAGTCCCTGGAGAAGAACGCCGCGGAAGGTGCATCCCGTTGCGAGTAGGAATCGTTGGGATGCCCGGCTCAGGGAAGACAACCTTGTTCAAGCTGCTGACCGGAGCGGCTGGAGCCGGAGGTGGCAGGCAGGATTCGGCAATAGGGATCGCTCGAGTGCCCGACAGGCGCATCCAGGTGCTTGCGGGCATGTTCAAGCCCAGGAAGGTCACGTACGCGCAGATCGAGGTCGTGGACGTCGCGGGCATGTCGCTGGGGCAGTCGAACGGCGCCGACGACGCCGATCCGCGGGCGCATTCCAGGGCGTTGACGGTGCTCACCAACAACATGCGAAACTGCGATGCGCTGCTGGTGGTCGTGAGGGCTTTCACGTCGCCTCTGGAGGGCGATGCCGATCCCGTGGCGGCGGTATCTTCGCTGGCAGATGATCTGATCTTGGCGGACATGGTCGTGGCCGAGGGCAGAAAGGAACGGCTCAGCGCACAGCGGCGTCGAAGTGCCGACGAGGAGTCCGAGCTTGAGCTCATGACCAGGCTGTGCCAGGGCTTAGGCCAGGGGCTCGGCATACGGCAGCTGGGCCTTTCCGGGGAGGAGCTGGCCAGCCTCAGGGGGTACGGGTTGCTATCCGTGAAGCCCATGGTGGTGGCGGTGAACGTGGATGAGGAGCAGTACGCCGCCGGAGACTACCCCAGGCGCGCTGCGATGGAGGAGTGGTGCCGCGAGCGCGGGGTCCTGCTGGTGACCCTCTGTGCCAAGATAGAATCGGAAATCGCGGAGCTGCCGGAGGAGGACCGAGAGGTCTTCATTAAGGAGTACGGCATATCCCGCACGGGGATCGAGCAGCTGTCAGAGGCGGTCTACGGGAGCCTGGGCCTGATATCCTTCCTCACCGTGGGTGAGGACGAGGTGAGAGCCTGGCCCATCCGGCGGGGCCTCACGGCCCGGCAGGCCGCCGCCGCCATACACTCCGATATCGAGAGAGGCTTCATCAGGGCCGAGATCGTGTCGTACGACGATCTCATGCAGGTGGGATCGTACGCAGCCGCCAGGGCTGCTGGGGTGTTCAGGCTCGAGGGAAGGGACTACGTCATGCGTGACGGTGACATAGTCAACTTCAGGTTCAGCCCAGCGAGGTGATCCGGGGGCCGGAGGCGCCGGAAGCGACTCCGGCCTCCTTTTTCTCGTACTGCAGCCTGTACAGGTCGTAGTAGAAGCCGCGCTTCGCGAGAAGCTCCTGGTGGCTGCCGATCTCGCGGATCTTGCCTTTGTGCAGCACGATGATCTTGTCGGCGTGCTGCACTGTGGAGAGCCTGTGGGCCACAACGATGGTTGTCCGACCGGCGATCAGCCGCGGTAGGGCGTCCTGGATCAGCATTTCTGTTTCGGTGTCGATGTTGGACGTGGCCTCGTCCAACACCAGGATGGCGGGGTCGAAGGCCAGGGCCCTGGCGAAGGCCAGGAGCTGGCGCTGGCCGGCTGACAGCGTCGATCCGCGTTCGGTGACCGGCTCGTCGTAGCCGTTTGGCAGGCGCCTGATGAAGTAATCTGCGTTGACCAGCCTTGCGACCTCCGCTATGCGCTCGTCGGATATCTCTTCGTTGCCCAGCCTGATGTTATCGCGGATGTCCCCGGTGAACAGGAACACGTCCTGTAACACCGTGGCGATGCTCCTCCTGAGGTCCTCAAGGCGCAGGCGCTTGACGTTGACGCCGTCCAGCAGTATCTCGCCCCTCTGGACGTCGTAGAACCGGTTGATCAGGCTGATGATGGACGTCTTGCCGGCGCCGGTGGCCCCGACGAAGGCCACAGTCTCCCCAGGCTCTATAGTGAAGCTCACGTCCCTGAGCACCCAGTCCTCGCCGTTGTACGCGAACCACACGTTCTTGAACTCGATCCTGCCCTCCACCTTCTCGAGGCTGACGGCGTCAGGGGCGTCTTCGACCTTGGCAGGCGTGTCTAGGAGCTGGAATATCCTTTCCGACGAGGCCATGGCCGCCTGGAGGGTGTTGTACTTCTCCGTCAGGGCGTTGATGGGTCCGAAGAACATGTCTACATAGTTGATGAACGCATACACCAGCCCGAAGGGCATCCTCCCACCCAGCACCCTGAGGCCACCGTACCACACCAGCAGCGCCAGGGCGAGCGTGCCGACGAACTCCGTCAGCGGCCTGAACACCGCGTACACCATCATCTCGCCTACCCCGGCCCGGTAATACTCCTTGTTGGTGGCTTCGAACTCTGTGTACTTGTGCTGCTCCCTGTTGAACACCTGAACGATGCGCATGCCCGTGATGTTCTCGTTCAGCTCGGCGTTGATGCGGGCCAGCGCCGTGCGCACCCTCCGGTACGCGGCGCGAGCTTTGGTTCGAAACATCACCGTGGCCACGGCTATGAGAGGCAGGGTGGTCATCGATACCAGCGCCAGCTCCGCGTTGAGCCGGAACATCACCACGACTATCCCCACCAGCATCAGGACGTCCTTGAAGAGGCTCACCAGCACGTGACTGTACATGTGGCTTAGGTTCTCGGTGTCGTTAGTGAGCCTTGTGACCAGCCTGCCCACGGGGTTTCTGTCGAAGAAGGCGAGGTCCATGCGCTGAAGGTGCGAAAAGAGGTCGCCCCTGATGGTGAGCACGATGTTCTGGCCCAGGTGATGCAGCAGGATGTTCTGCCCGTAGTTGAGGCCGAACGCCACGGCGCTGGCGGCCACCAGGAGCATCGCCAGGCGGCCCACCTGCGCGGCGTTCTGCCGGCGGAAGGCCTCCTGGGCGTCGGGATGGTCCGCGACATGGATCACGTCGATGCCCGGCTGGTCGGTGTCGAATCGGTCCGGCAGGTAGTGCGCGGCGACGAGTACCTGCTCGTTCCACGTGACCTGCACCCGCGCCGGCACCGCATCAGGAACGCGCTCGGGGGCCATCGCCACCCCCCACTGAGGCGGACCCGAGAGGTGGTCGTCGATGGCCAGCTTGATCACGTAAGGGCGCACCAGCTCGATGCCGGCCACCGCCATCAGCAGCACGAAGGCCAGGGCGAACCCGGTGGCGTACGGGCGGGCGTATGCCAGCAGCCGCCGCATCAGCCGGGCGTCGTATGCTTTTCCGATGATCTCCTCGCTCTGTTGGCTCATGCTCTGCTCTCAAGCTCCTCTTCCAAGAGCTGCCTCTCGTACATGTCGGCGTACAGCCCTCCGGCCGCCAGCAGGGACTCGTGTGTGCCCTGCTCTACGAGCTTCCCGTCGTCCAGCACGATGATGTGGTCTGCGTGTTTCACTGCGGAGATCCTGTGCGACGATATCACGCACGTGCGGCCTTTCATGTACTCGCGGAGCTGCGCGAGTATTCTGGCTTCGGTCTGGGTGTCAACAGCGGACAGGCAGTCGTCAAGAAGCAGTATGGCGGGGTTGCGGATGAGGGCTCGGGCGATGCACACCCGCTGCCTCTGCCCGCCTGATAGCGTGACTCCGCGCTCACCGACGACGGTGTCGAAGCCGTCCGGGAAGGCCTCGATGTCGTCTTTCACCTGGGCCATCTCGGCTGCGGCGGCTATCTGGTCCCGGCCGTAGGTCCCGTCTCCAAAGGAAATGTTGTGGGCTATGCTGGTGGAGAAGAGGAACGCCTCCTGCGGCGCAAGGCCGATGTGGCTCCTGAGGCTATGCAGCGAGATATCCAGGATATCAATGCCGTCAATGAAGACTGTACCTCTCGGTGGGTTGTACTGCCTTGTCAGGATACCCATCAGTGTAGACTTGCCGCACCCGGTGCGACCCACCACCGCCAGAATCTCGCCGGGGCGCAAGTGGAACGAGACGCCGTCAAGAGCAGGGGGGAGGTCGGGTGCGTAGCGGAACGTGAGGTTCCTGACTTCTATGTCGCCGAGGGCCGCCGGAAGGTCGATGGCGCCGGGCTCGTCGCGGACCTCGGGAACCTCGTCGAGGATGGCGTTGAGCCTGTCGAGGCCTGCGAAGCCCCTCTGAACCACGTTGATGACCCACCCCATGGCGATCATGGGCCACGTCAGCATCGCCAGGTAGCTGGTGCAGGCGACGAAGTCGCCCAGGGATATCTCGCCGCGGATGATCATGGCGCCGCCGAAGCCGAGCACCAGCGCGAAGCCTACCAGGGAGGCGAGGGTGGCCATGGGCTCCATGAGGCCCCACACGCGCGTCAGTCCCATGTTTTCGGCCACGTTTTCTCTGGCAGTGGCGACGAAGCGCGTGATCTCGGCCCGCTCCTGGGCGAAGGATTTAACCACCCGGATCCCCGAGATGTTCTCCTGGGCCCTGTCGGTGAGACGCGCGAAGGCCTCGTGGACGCGGCGGTGTCTGATGCCAGCCAGCCTGCTGAGGAGTGCCGTACCTGCCGCCAGGAAGGGGAAGGGAAGCAGACTAACGGCAGCGAGCTTCAGCGGGACGGTTCTGAGAAGCGCGAAGAGTGTGGCTGCGGTCATGAAAATCGCGTCTACGAACAGCATCAGGCCCTGCCCCATGGCCTGGCGCACGGCTGGGATGTCGTTGGTGGCGTGGGCCATAAGGTCGCCTGTCTTGTGGTGGTTGAAATAGCTCGCGGGAAGCTTCTCAAGGTGCGCGAAGAGCTTGTTCCTGAGGCAAAAGTCGGCCTTCCGCGCGGCGCCGTTGATGAAGATGCGCCAGAGGAAGCGGCCCGCGGCGATGGCGCTGGCCAGGCCGAGGAGAAGGAAGACGTGACGCTTCAGCCCTGCCGGCGTCAGCTGGCCGTAAGCCAGCGAGTCGGTGACGTTGGCGAGCAGGCGGGGAATGATGAGCTGAAGCACGTCCACTGCCAACAAACACAGCACCCCCAGGGCGTACCGCCAGAGGTGCTTGCGTAGGAAGCCGCGAAGATGCTTGAAACGCTTCAACTCACTATCCCCCGATTCGCTCAAAGCAGCACGGTTCGGCGCAATTCCCATTATAGACTATGGGTGCCAGGTTTCAAGGGCCGTGGTCGTAAGCTGGTCGGTCGCCAGGCCTGCATACCCCTCCTTCACATTGGATGCCATGGGGGAGGCCGGACTCGGCGGCAGTTGCGTGCGCGTCGAGGTACCTCTCCAGCGCCAGCCCGTAAGCGGCGCCGTGGATGCCGTAGCGAGGATAGAGGCGGTGGCATACCGCCAGACACTCCAGGGCGGAGGAGCGCAGGGCCGCAGCGTCATGGGGCGAGTCGGCCAGCTGCGCGGCGCGGGTGAGCCACATGGCGCCATAGGCGTTCTCGTGGAAGTCGCGAACGGGCCTTTCGAACCCTGGAGGATCGTCCGGGGTGGGCAGCCTTGACACCAGCCCCTGGTTTCCGTGGGTGGAGACGATCCTTGATGCCAGGAGGAGGCTTCGCTCCTTCCACATCGGCTCGTCGGTGGCGTCGAAGGCGTGGAGGCAGGCGGCGCCATGGGCAATGAGATCGTGTGCCAGACCCCATATTCCGGGTTCGCCTTCCCACACGTGGCCCATGCCATGTACCGGATCGAAGCAGAGGTCGTGGATGTTCCTCAGCACGGCCAGCCCATGTTGTACCCAGGCGGGCTTATCCATGGCCGCGCCGCAGGTTATGAGGGCTCCGCCGGCGATGCTGTTCCAGTCCGAGTAGACGCGGCGGTCGATCCTGGGAGACGCCGAGCGTGCCCGAAGCTCCGGGGTCTGAAGGCGGTAGTAGGTATCGTCGGCGTCCTGGGAGCCTGCGAAGACGCCTGGAATGTCCATGAAGAGCGTGTTGTTCATGTATGAGACTGTGTTTTCGGCGACGCTCACGAGCCAGGGCTCGGAGGTGGCTCGGTATGCCTGCCCACAGATCGAAAGGAGAAGGGCGTTGTCGAGCAGCATCTTCTCGAAGTGCGGGACGCTCCAGTCGCGCGTCGTGGAGTACCGGAACAGACCGCCTTCCACGCGGTCGTAGGTCCCACCGCCGGTCATCGAGGCGAGGGTGGAGAGGAGCATGTTCCGCCACCGCGCCTCGCCTGTGGCGTCGTACTCGCTGGCGATGAGCGCGAGGCAGTCGAACATCGGGAACTTTGGCTCCGTGCCGAACCCGCCGTAGGTCTCGTCGTACGCGTCTTCGATCCACGAGAGGAGGTCGGATCGGGGTTTCAGGTTGGGGGTGAAATCGGTGAGGCCCCGGGGGGCTACCCTGGAGGGCCGGGGCTTCTCGCGGCCCACCGTGCGCAGCGGGTACGTGGATGACGTGCGCTGCAGCCACTCCAGCATGCGCGGAGCCGGCAGATACGTGGCACCGCTTAGAATGCGCCCGTCGTGGTCGAGAAGCGCCACCGTGGGCCATCCGCCCATGTTGTACATTGCGTTCACGTCAGGGCGCACGTCCGTGTCGACGCGGATGGGAACGTAGTCCGAGTTGATGACGGATACCACTTCCGGATCGCTGAAGGCTTCTGAGTCCAGAACGTGGCACCAGTGGCACCAGCTAGCCGAGATTGAGAGGAGCACCGGCACTCCCCGTGCCTCCGCCAGCTCGAAGGCGTCCCTGTGCCACTGGTACCACTTGATTCCTCTGGGTGCACTGATGTCAGACTGCACGGTTCGACCCTCCCGTATCATACGTGGGGTGGCCCTGGCGTCGGCGCCGGCGACGCCAGGGCCGGGAATGCTTTCTGACTGACTACATGCTGGTTCCGCCGCTGCCGTGATACGACCCTGTGATCCCGGAGGTGCCGCCCTTATCTTTGAAGGTCTTGCAACAGGTGTCAGAACTGTGGCCGGCCGGCGTGGTGGCTGATGACAGCAGCGACACGTCGTGGACTGACGAGGCGTTGGCGTCAGAGGTCACCAGGATCTGCTGAGCCGTGCAGTCGTTCCCCTTCTGCCAGTATACGCAGTTGCTTACGGAACACTTGATGCGGTTGTCCATGTAGTTCCACGCTCCTCCACGCTTGTATTGGACGGTTCCACGGTAGTATGTCCCAACGGCCTGCACGAACATAACGAAACGCCGGCGGCGGGCCTTTCGGTCCGCCGCCGGCGCACAGGGCCGGGGTCAACTGCCTGTTAGCCTCCTAGAAGGACCAAGGGAACGTTGGCAGGTCCAGCCTGGCTTCCACCACGGGAACGCCCGCAGGCACCTCCAGGGACTCGATGGTGCCTGGCAAGAACCCTGCCATGGTCGGGATGGCCATGATCATGTAACTGCCAGCAGGCACTTTCATTTCAAACCGGCCGGTTGAGACTTCCGCAAGCGTTCCCAGCCACTCCTCGTCCGCAGTGAACAGTTCAACGGTGGCCTCGGAGGTGGGTTGGCCGTTGGCCGTGACGATCACCCTAAGGGTCGGAACGCCTCCCAGGTCGACGGTTCTCTCTACGGTGCCGCCTGCAACCTGAACGCCGCGGATCGTTCTTCTCGTGTGGCCCTCAACGTAAGGCTCTATCTGGATGTCGTGCGTGCCCTGAGGCACCGTGAGCTCGAACACTCCCGGGGACACCTGACTCATCGAATCCCAATCGTCAGAGCCACCGAAGATCACTGAGATGTAGGCGTTCTCGACCGGCCTGCCGTCGTTGAGGAGGATCAACCTGAGCAGTGCGGTACCGCCGATGTCGATGGTCTGCTCGATGGTAGCGCCGCTGGGAACGTTGATGCCCCGCAGGCGCTTGTGCTCCATGCCACCGGTGTAAGGACTCACCTGAACGTCGTGCGTGCCTTCTGGTACCTTGAGCTCCCAGGTGCCCGGTGAGACGTGCTCCATGTAGTCCCAGTCGGTGCCTCCGTTGAAGTGGACCTGCACGGAGGCGTCGTCATACGGCTTGCCGTCACTCAGCACCTTGATCCTGAGCAGTCCGGCGCCGCCCATGTCGATGGTGTGCTCTACGGTGGCGCCACCGGCGACGACGATGCCGCGCACGCGCTTGGGCTCCATGCCGCTGATATTGGGGCTTACTTCTACGTCGTGGGTACCCTCAGGCACCTTCAGCTCCCACACGCCCTGAGACACGCGCTGCATCCAGTCCCAATCGCTGCCGCCGTTGACGTAGTACGCCACGCTTGCGTCGTTGAAGAGCTTGCCGTCGCTGATCAGAGTGATCCTGAGCAAGCCGGTGCCGCCCATGTCGATGGTGTGCTCTACGGTGGCGCCACCGGCGACGACGATGCCGCGCACGCGCTTGGGCTCCATGCCGCTGATATTGGGGCTTACTTCTACGTCGTGGGTACCCTCAGGCACCTTCAGCTCCCACACGCCCTGAGACACGCGCTGCATCCAGTCCCAATCGCTGCCGCCGTTGAAGTAGACGCGCACCGAGGCGTCGTTGAAGGGTTTGCCACCACTCAGGAGCATGACTCTGAGCAGACCGGTGCCGGATACATCGACGGTCTTCTCGACCGTGACGCCGCCGGCCAGCTCTATCCCGGTGACGCGCTGGGCCCTCATGCCGCTTATCTGAGGCTCCACGGTGATGTCGTACAGGCCGTCAGGCAGCACGACCTGCCACACTCCGTCGGACACGCGGTCGACGTAATCCCAATCTGTCGAGCCGCTGGTATACAGCTTAACGGCGGCCTCGTTGAAGGGCTTGCCCTCCGACACCACTTTGATTATCAGGGTGTTGCCGGGCTTGAAGTCCACGTTCAGAGTCACGGTGGCGCCTGAGGCCACCGCCACGTTGTCGATGGTGACCTCCTGCCGGTATGGCCGCGTGGTCCTGGCAACGACGCTGTAGGTTCCAGGTTCCACTCTGGCCTCCAGCGCGTCAACCACGGCCGTGAAACTCGCGACCTCCATCCCGTTCTGAACAGCCGACGCGCTCATCCCTGACATGGAAGTCTGCTCACGTCCGCCGATGGTGGGGAAGAGCACTATCCTGCCGGGGATCATCACTTCCAGCTCAATCTCGGTGACCTTGCCCGGTTGCACGTAGGCTTCCTTCGGGTCACTGGTGATCCCTCTGTACTCTGCGGTGGCCGCGTATCCGCCAGGAAGCACGATGGCCTCCCGCGCGAGTCCCACAACAGGCAGAGACACTCTGCCAGGAGCACCTGACGCTGTGACGCCTGCCTCGATCGTGACGTCGCTGGTACCTGCAACCACCCGGGCCCTCAGCACGCCCAGGATGTCGTCCAGCTCCACCATGACTCGCGTGGTCCTGCCGCCCTCTACGGCCACTCCGCGCACTGTCTTCTCAGCCTGCACCACGCCGGCGTACGTCACTCGGATGTCGTACGTGCCAGGCGAAGCCGGGCCCTCGAAGCTGTCGGAGCCAGAGTTGTACGACAGCTGGGCGGTGGCCCGGGCATCGGCAATTGACACTCTACAAGCGTTGGCAACGCTCTTGCCCATGAAAGTCACTCCGACGCTGATGCCGGCAGGCAGGTCTCCAAGGTTCACGTTGACCGGTGTGTCAACGCCGGCCACGACGGTAACCGGTACAACAGCCCTGAGCGACTCGTACTGCCTGTGGAGCACGATGAAAGTGTACGCGCCTGCAGGCAACGCGGCCGTGAGCGGCATCCCGGAAAACGGATTCCGCATCAGTGTTCCTCCGGCGAGCACCTGCACATCCACGTCGGCACTGACGTCAACGCCTGAGGCGTACGCGCGAAGGATCACCCTGCCCTCGAGGGATCCGAAGTCCAGCCGCACCTGCGAGAGCTCGCCCGACTTGGCGGATACCCGCACTTCCGGAGCGCGGAGAACCATCGAGCCCTCAACCAGCTCGCCGCTGACGTAGTACTCGCCTTCGTCCACGGTTGCCCTGACGCGCCGCGGGAATGTTGGGGTCAGCGTGGTGGGCACCGGTTGTCCGCTACCGTCCCTCACCGTGATGCGGGCCCTTTCCGTGACGTCGGTGTTGCCGGCCACCGCCTGGATCTCGATGGTTGCCGGCTGGATGGCCTGCTTGACCGCGGTGGTCAGTGCCGTTAGGAGGCTGTCGGTATCGGATGCCTGGTAGAACTCGCCGATGCACTTCACGAGTTCAGCCTGCTTGTCTGTGAGAGCAAAGCCGACAACATAGGGCTTCAGGATCAAGCCTTGCTGCTGCAGCCGGGCGGATACGGCGCACGGGTCACCGCCGCAGCTCTCTTCTCCGTCGGTGACCAGGATAACGATATTGCGCGCGCCCTGCTTCACCGGGAAGTCGTTCGCCGCAAGCTCCAGCGACTTAGCGATGGGCGTCATGCCTTTCGCCTGCATGGACCTGATCCGGTCGATCATGTTCTTCTTAGCTTGGCTGGCTGGGGCGAAGGGCTGAACCAAGACGCTGTCGTCGCACGGCTTCAGCGAGGGGTCGATCTCAGCCCCGTAGATCCTTAGAGCCAGGTACAGGTTTGGGTCGTCGGGAAGATCGTCTATGAGCTTTTCCATGACCGACTTAGCTATCGAAAGCCGCGTATCCCTGCCAATTCTGGCGGTCATGCTGATGGATGCGTCCAGGATGAACTCTATGTAGGTGGCGTCAGAAACGGCAGCAGGAGCTGCCTGGTCAGCCTGGACAGGGCATGCAGTCAGCGCTATGACTGCTAGGGCGACACACAGGAACCCTATCCACCTTCTGGTCATGCACACAGCCTCCAGTCTGTTGTGGGTTCGAGTACCGAGCCAAACCTGATCGTGGCGGTGGTACACGAGATGATTTTGACAGCTTTTCAGGTATTCCTGCACATGCTTGCCGAGGATTTGCAGTCGTGGATTGTGCTTCGATCACCAGCGTGGTGGCGGGTCCTGCTCAAAGGCTGCGCAGGTCTGGGCAGCGCATACGGTCGAGACCAAACTGGGACAATACGTGTGGAGAGCGATAACGCGTGGACAGAATCGAGGTGAAGGCGAACATGTCCATCATCCGACGACTGAGGCCTCTGGCGGTGGGGTGCGCTCTCGCCACGTTAGTGCTCCTGGCGGCTCCGCAGGGAGTCAGCGCCCAGACCAGGCCCACGCTGACGTGGGGATGGCGTGGCCAGTCGGTGAGGCTTGTGCAATGGAAGCTCTCGGAGTGGGGCTACCTTAAGGGTCCGGTTGACGGAATATACGGCGCCCAGACCTACAGGGCCATCATAGAGTTTCAGCGGCGTAACGGCCTCGTGGCTGACGGGAAAGTGGGGCCAGCCACTTGGAGGGCTCTGGGCTTCGGCTATTCTGTTCCTAACAGGGCCGCCAGCTGGGCTCCGTCCCGGCCAGTGGCGTCGTGGACGTCAAATCTGGAACTGCTGGCGAGGGTGGTGGCCGCAGAGGCCCAGGGTGAACCCTACAGAGGCCAGGTGGCGGTAGCCGCCGTGCTGCTGAATCGCGTCAAGAACCCTAGGTTCCCGAAGACTTTGTCAGGCGTCATATTCCAGCCCCGCGCGCTGGAGTCAGTCAGTAACGGGCTGGTGTGGCGCAGAACGCCCACAGCCACCGCGTACGCCGCGGCCAGGGATGCCCTGAACGGCTACGACCCGACGTACGGCTGCATTTTCTTCTGGAACCCGTACAAGCCCGTATCCAGCTGGATCTGGACCAGAAGAATAGTAACGCAGATAGGAAGGCACGTGTTCGCAAGATGAGAAGGACGAAGCTCGTCATAGCGCTGGTGACTCTGTGCGCCGCCGGGGCTATGCTGCTCTTAGCGTTTCGGGGCGAAGGCGACGCACAAGTCAGAGGCGGACAGGTGGACCTGCTGGCCAGGGTAGTTGCGGCGGAGGCCGAAGGAGAGCCGTACCAAGGGCAAGTAGCCGTGGCCGCGGTGATAATGAACCGGGTAAAGAGCCGGCAGTTTCCAAACACGCTGTCAGGAGTGGTTTTCCAGCCACACGCGTTCGAGTCGGTGACGAACGGCCTGATATGGCGCCGCAGCCCCAGCTCGGCGGCGTACGCCGCTGCTCGGGATGCCATCAACGGCTACGATCCCACTTACGGCTGCCTCTTCTTCTGGAACCCATCGAAACCTGTGTCAGGCTGGATATGGAGCAGGCAGATCGCTGTGCGCATAGGCAGCCACGTGTTCGCGAGATAGAGAGGGGGAAGTACAGTGTCGGAAGAAACGGGTGATACACGCAGCACGCGCCAGGCGCGCAGGCCGAACTACCTGTCGGGGTTTCTGGTGCTTCTCACCATCGGTAGCCTCGCGTTCGCATACGCCCAGTGGAGGGCGCGGCAGAGGCTCGAAGTGGCGGTTGAGAACAGGTACACCCAGGCCTTCTTCGAGCTGGTGAGCAACGTGGACAACGTTCAGGTAGCGCTGGCAAAGAGCCTTGCCACTGGGTCCCCGAGGCTTCGGGTGGGCGCACTGTCGGACGTGTGGAAGCAGGCTGGTGATGCCCAGGCGAACCTGAACAGCCTCCCAGTCACACAGGAGCTGCTGCTGAGAACTTCGGCCTTCCTCACCCAGGTGGGAGATTTTGCCTTCGTCACCGCGCGGAAAACCGCCAACCAGCAGGAGATGACCGAGGAAGACTGGACGCGTCTCGCCACCATGAAACAGCAAGCCCGTGAGCTGTCGGAAGGGCTATCCAAGATGCTGACCAGCGCCGTGACAGGGGACATCCGCTGGCTTCAGGTGGCAAGGCAGGCCGACGCTCGCACGGCTTCAGGCAAGGCCGGCGGAAACGTGGTGACCGACGGGCTGACCCGCGTGGACGAGCAGGTGCAGCATTTCCCCACCCTGATATACGATGGTCCCTTCTCGGACCACGTCGAGGACAGGGAACCTGCGGGAATCAGTGGGCCTGACGTGAGCCCTGCGGAAGCAGTGGAGGTGGCCAAGCGCTTCGTGCCCTTCGACGCCTCCGGCTATTCCACCACCGTGGAGGACGAGATCCGCGGCAAGATACCGGCCTATCGCGTGAGGTTGGAAGCGCCGAAGAACAGCGGCCGCCCTGACGCCGTGGTGGACGTGAGCCGCAAGGGCGGCAAGGTGGTGCTGATGAACATAGCCAGGGACATCGGCCAGGAGAAGCTCGACCTTGAGCAGGCCGTGGCCCGCGCGAGGGAGTTCCTGTCTGAGTCAGGATTCGGCGAGATGCAACCCACCTTCGCGTCGCAGGTGGGTGGGGTAGCGACGATCCCCTTCGTCGGGGTGCAACAGGGGGCTCTGGTCTACCCTGATATGATCAAGGTGAAGGTGGCGCTCGACAGCGGTGACATCCTGTCATTTGACGCCTTGAGCTACCTGATGTCGCATCGGGAGCGCACCATACCGAAGGCCAAGATATCCGCGGCGGAGGCACGGGAGCTCTTGAGCCCAGCGCTGGAGGTGCAAGCCGAGCCGAGGCTGGCCGTGATCCCCATCGAGACCGTGGACACGCCTGAGGCAGTGTGCTGGGAATTCCGTGGCACGTCCTTTGGCGACGAGTTCTACGTGTACATCAATGTGGAGAACGGCCGAGAGGAGAGCATCCTCCAGCTGATCCCCACGTCCGAGGGGACTCTGACTCTGTAGCGGCGACACACCG
>ERZ773359.735-NODE-735-length-47095-cov-5.335480_pt1 | contig 47095 bp, 42 predicted proteins | sample MGYA00374955_ERZ773359 | MGnify/ENA primary metagenome ERZ773359 (study PRJEB29098, sample SAMN04486028) | biogas fermenter metagenome | study: EMG produced TPA metagenomics assembly of the Biogas fermentation microbial communities from Germany - Plant 4 DNA1...
ATAGAAGAATTTATGCTGGTTTGTAATGAAACAGTGGCAGAACATTACTATTGGTTAAATATGCCCTTTGTTTACAGAATTCATGAAGATCCAGATGAAGAAAAGATGTATGAATTCAGCAAGTTCATCCATAACTTAGGTTATACCTTAAAGGGAAATTACGTACATCCCAGGGAATTGCAGCAGCTCTTATTAAAAGTCAGAAATAAAAAAGAAGAGTCATTAGTTAATAATCTACTGCTAAGGTCTCTAAAAAAAGCCATATATTCACCAGATTCCTCGCCTCACTTCGGTTTGGCAACTCAATATTATTGCCATTTTACTTCACCTATAAGAAGGTATCCAGACCTGCAAATACACCGAATTATAAAGAGGCATATGAAAGGAAAGTATAAGGAATCAGATTTAGAAAGACTTACTGAGCGAACTGCAATGGTAGCTGAACAATCATCTAAAATGGAAAGAATTGCTGATGAAGTAGAAAGAGACACGGATAAAATCAGGATTGCAGAATTTATGTACGATAAAGTTGGGGAAGAGTATGAAGGTGTAGTTTCAGGGGTAACCAGTTTCGGTATGTTTGTTGAATTAGATAATACAGTAGAAGGCTTGGTGCATATTTCCAATATGGTGGATGACTACTATATTTATGACAACGAGAAAAAAGAATTGTATGGTCAGGGCAGCAATAAAACTTACAGAATAGGAGATACTGTTAAAATCCGTGTTATAAATGTAAGTATAGAAAAAGCAGAAATTGATTTTGAATTAATTTGACTTTTAGAAAAAAATATGTTAAAGTAATAAAAGTCTCTAATTAAGGTTTGTTAAAGGAAAATTTTCTATTATAATTAGAGAGGGAATCATTTCCCCCTTTATATCGGGGGCGTAAATGGTTTCGACGGGGATATGGAAGAAAGATAAGCGAGTCGTTGTCGCCAAACAACGTAAAAAGTGGCAACTAAATATAAACGCAAACGAAGATAATTTAGCATTTGCTGCTTAATTGCAGCTGCTTGTTCTGCTTAACCGACCTGTAGGTTAATCCGGAGCATCATCAAAAATCAGGGAACTGCTTAAGGGGTTCTTCGACCTTAGGCGGATCAATTGAAGATAGCAAAGATTGCAGCCTGGGCATAGGCGGCAGTCGGAGCGAAATACTAAAATATGCCCTGCACTCGGAGAAAGTCTTTTGGAAATATTTTCGGACGTGGGTTCGACTCCCACCGCCTCCATCTATTATTCATAACAAAGGCAAATTAAAATGCACACAATATCGTTAGTGCATTTTTTTGTATGAAGAATTGGTATTGGACATAATCCTGCTGGTGCCCTCTTACAAGCAGAAGCCGACCTCTTTCAAAATATCATTTATCTTCTTGTAAATAGTTGAAAAAATAATATAATATTAGTAAGAATAAAGATTTTATACCAAAATAAAACAAGGCAAGGTAGCAGATGAAGGACAATATTAATAAAATACTAAATGAAATAAGAATGAATAAAGAAATAGGGGAACGTGATTATATAAGGGTAGAAGAGGTATTGAGCATGCCTTCATTAGAAGGTTGCCAAATTCTTAGTGGTAAGGAAGGCTTGAAAAATATATGCAGGCATATGACCATATTAGAAACTCCTGATGGGATAAGCTGGCTTAAAGGTGGAGAATTCCTAGTAACAGCTGGTTATGCCCTAGTTGGACAGGAGGAAGCGAAAGAAAACTTAATTAAAGATCTTTATAAAAAAGGTGTTTCCGCTATTGCAATAAAAGATAGGAGGTATTTCGGTGAAATTAGTGAAAAACTAGTAGCAGATTCAGATAAGTATAAGATACCCCTTATTAAAATTCCCTATAGTGTAATCTACTCAGAAATGATATCTGATTTTTATTATCTTCTATTTTACAAAAAAAATGAAAATATATTAAATTTAAATAACTTGTATCAGAAGCTGTTAAAACTATCATTTATTGATAAGAATAACGATGAAATATTGTTTTCAATATCCGATTTATCAAATGCAAATGTGTTTTTGTTTGATAATTTAATGAATTTGGTGTGCCAGAAAGTTATTAGCACACGCAGCCATGAGGATGTATCATCCTTTGCTCCTTTTGACAGCAAAGGTGCTAGTTTAGATTTTAATATAAAGGAGCTAATTGTTAATAAAAAAGTAAATAATTCTTATATAAGTGTTTTCCCTATAAATAAAAATAATAAAGAAGTTGCCTATATGTTGGTTGTTACTGATGAAAAAATTGATACTTTGATACAGAATATTATAGAATATGGTGTTAGCATAATTTCCTCAAGAATTGAAAACGAAATTTTCAGAATTAATCAACCAAAATTTAAGAAAACACTGCTTGAAATAATGCTTAACAATAAGGAATTGCCTTATGAATTCTATGTAAATGTAGAAAAGGATATTGGATGGGATAAAGAAGGAGATATAGCTGGTTTATGTATTAAAGTTGAATTTATTGATGATAATGATATGGAAGACTTTAATAATGCTATTCATAATATAATAAGCGAAATAATAGGTAGCGAAAATTATATGGCTACCGATAAAAATAATTATAACTTCATTGTGTTAAAATTAGATAATAACGACAACTTAGAGGAAGTAGTTGATTATATTTATAAAAAGCTTAATGAATATAGAACAAGATTTATAGTTTCTATTGGCGTTTCTAACAAATATGAATGCATTAAAAATGTCGATAAGTTATATGATGAATCTTATTTAGCAGTCCTGTTTAGTAACTATGATATAGTATATTTTAATTCCTTGGATACAATAAAACTGCTTTACCCATTAAAAGATGATGAGGAAATAATAAAATATTATAATAAGACCATAAAGAAATTAGAAGTTTATGATGCCATGCATGATTCAAATTTAGTTGAAACCTTAGAAACATATTTCAGATACAATATGAACAACAAAGTAACAGCATCCAAGCTGTTCATTCATGTTGAAACATTGAGATACAGATTAAACAGAATTGAAGAAATTACAGGATTTTCAACAAATGAAACAGAGGGATTATTTGCCTTACAGATGGGAATTAAGTTGATGAGATTATTAAGACTCAAATGAAAGACAAAAAAGCACTATAGTCTTTACCATTTATGTAAAGTCATAAATGGTCTTTTTTATTTTTTATGTTTTTCTACAATTGATATTGTTTTCAATTATGCTATAATAAGTGACTAACACGTTTTTTTAGATTAATACATAAGTACACTATTAACATCAGGGGGTTACAAATGGTTTTAAAACAAATACTTGAAGTTTATGAACAAGTTGATTCATCAACTGCAAATGGTCAGCAGATAAAAGAATATTTAGAATCTTATGGTGGACAAGATATTGAAGTAAAAACAATTACTGGAGAAAAGGGAAAAACAGATTTTGTAAGAATCAGAATTCCCGGAATTAATGGTAAATCAAAAGGAAAAGATGCTCCAACTCTTGGAGTTTTAGGCAGACTTGGAGGAATTGGAGCCAGACCAGAAATGATTGGCATGGTTTCAGACGGTGATGGTGCAGTTGTAGCATTGGCTGTTGCCGCAAAATTGTTGGACATGCAGAGAAAAGGCGATTATTTAGATGGCGACGTAATTGTTTCTACACATATTTGTCCAGATGCACCTACTCAGCCTCATAAACCGGTCGCATTCATGGATTCACCAGTTGATATGGCTACAGTAAACAGGGAAGAAGTTGATGGTGAATTAGATGCAATTCTATCTATTGATACAACAAAAGGAAACAGAGTAATCAATCATAGAGGTTTTGCAATATCACCAACGGTAAAAGAAGGATATATTTTAAAGGTTAGTGATGATTTGCTTGATATAATGGAATACACTACAGGGAAATTACCAGTAGTATTTCCTTTGACTATCCAGGATATTACTCCGTATGGAAATGGTGTTTATCATATTAATAGTATTCTTCAACCAGCAACAGCAACAACTGCTCCAGTTGTGGGTATAGCTATTACATCTGAAATTGCTGTTCCTGGATGTGCTACTGGTGCCAGTCATCCCTTTGATTTAGAACAAGCAGCAAGATATACAATTGAAGTTGCAAAACATTTTGGAAAAGATAATTGTAAATTCTTCGACCAGGAAGAATACAAGAGATTATTACAATTGTATGGTAGTATGAAACATCTGCAAACACTTGGCAAATAGGTGTATTATGAAAAGAAAATTAGGGGCCATTACAGTTGGACAATCTCCTAGAGATGATGTTATACCAGAAATGTTAGAGTATCTTGGAGAGGTGGAAATAATCCAAGCCGGAGCTTTAGATCATCTTACCTATGAAGAAATAATGGGTTTTGATGTTAAAGATAATGACTACTTACTGGTATCAAGGCTCAGGGATGGAAGAAGTGTAAAGTTTGCAGAAAGACATATACTGCCCAGATTGCAGGAGTGTATTGAAAGGTTAGAAAAAGAAGGTGCTGAAATAATCCTTTTTATATGCACTGGGGTTTTTCCTGATATTTTTAAATCAAGGGTACCTCTCTTATACCCGCAAAAAATACTTCACAACCTAGTACCACATTTGTTAGGAAACAATAAATTAGCTGTAGTTATTCCCAATAAGGATCAAATTTTACAGTGTAAAAACAAATGGATAGAAACAGGTGTTGATGTGGATGTAGTTTCAGGGTCACCCTATTCTGAAGAAGATGAAATATCTAATGCAATTAAAATATTAAAATCAACAAATGCTGAATTAGTTTTGTTGGATTGTATAGGCTATAATAAGGTTATGAAAAAAAGAATAGCAGAGGGCACTGGAAAAAAAGTTATACTTGCCAGAACAATGGTTGCAAGAGTTCTTGGTGAAATATTAAATAATTGAGGTTTAAATAGTGGAAAAATCAGGTTACAAAATAGTTTTGGAAGACTGTATGGCTGTTAAGGAAAATGATACAGTATTAATCCTTACAGATGATATAAAATACAATATTGGTAAAAAGCTATTTGAAGAATCAAGAAAAATAGCTAAAGAGTCTGTATTAATGGTTATGGAAGCAAGAAGTGTAAGTGGTGAGGAACCGCCTGAAGCTGTGGCAGAGTCAATGAAAAATTTTGATGTGATAATTTGTCCCACAGCAGTATCATTAACTCACACAAATGCAAAGAAGAATGCTGTAGAAGCTGGTGCGAGACTTGCAAGCATGCCAGGCATAACAGAAGATATGTTTAGTGAAGGTGCTATAACCGCTGATTATAAATATATAGAAGAGGTAACTCTAAGAATTACTGATTTGTTATCAAAGTCAAAGACGGCTAAAATTGTCAAGGATGGATATACACTAAGAATGTCCTTAGAGGGCAGAAAAGGAATTCCCAGCACAGGGATATATAAAAATCCGGGTGAAGCAGGAAATCTACCATCAGGAGAAGCTTACATAGCACCTGTTGAAGGAACTGCTAATGGTGAAATGATCATAGATGGTAGTATGGTAGGTATTGGAAAATTAGATTCACCCTTGTATGTAAAAATTGTAGATGGAGTGCTAAGAGACATAAAAGGTGAGAATTCTGATAAACTACAAATTTTATTGGAAAATGACAGAAATGGCACTCTTGCAGAACTTGGCATTGGTACAAACACATCAGCCAGATTAACAGGGATAATACTTGAAGATGAAAAAATATATGGCACTGTTCATATTGCATTTGGAACCAATACATCCTTTGGCGGAACTAATAAAGCTGCTTGCCATTTAGATGGGATAATATTAAATCCTACCCTTTATTTAGACAATGAATTAGTTATTAAAAATGGTAATTTTAATTTAGTATAACACCCTTTTCCCCCTTTGTGGGTTTATTGGGAGGGCATACCCTCCCACACTTTTAATAAATAGGAGGATGTAAGATGAAAAAGATACTAGCATTTTTGCTTGTTGCCATGTTTGTTTTAGTTTCAGTTACTGGATGTGGTGGAAATAATACTACACCACAAGCTAATGATGAAAGTAATACCAGTGGAACAAACAAAGAAGTAACAAAAAAAGAAATTGAAGTACCAAGCGAACCACAAGATGGTGGAGTATTAACAATAGCTTTAGTTGCTTCACCAAAAAATTTAGACCCTGTAAAATATACAGGAACATATGAATCACAAATTATTCAAAATGTTGGGGATACATTAGTTGCTTACAGTATGGATTTAAGCGAAATCATCCCAAACTTGGCAAAATCCTGGACAGTTAGTGAAGATGGAAAACACTATACATTCCAATTAAGAGATGATGTTTACTTCCATCCTGGTAAATTCCAAGATGGCAGACAGATGACTGCTGAAGACGTTAAATATTCATTGGAGCGTTCTCATGAATTATCTGCAATGAACAGACTTGACATGATTGAAAGTGTTGAAGTTGTTAATGATTTTGAAGTTATAGTTCATCTGCCAGAACCAAATGCAGCTTTCTTAACAGCTCTCACTAACTCTGGTAATATAATAGTACCAAAAGAAGAAGTTGAAGGTTGGGGAGATGATTTTGGTAACCACCTTATTGGTACAGGACCCTTCATGTTAAAAGAATTTAAACTAGATGAAGAAGCAGTATTAGTAAGAAATGACAATTATTGGGCACAAAAGCCTCACTTGGATGGCGTTGTTTTTAAAGTAATTACAGATATTAACCAAAATGCAAATGCTCTAAGAACAGGTGAAATTGACTTTTCATCAGGTTTAAGCGGTGAAGCCGTTAAAATTATAAGAGAAGACGAAAATATCAGACTACTTGAAATGCCAGGACTTCACGTTGCATATATTTACTTCAATCAGGTAAAAGGCCCTACAGCTGATATTAGGGTAAGAGAAGCGCTTATTAAAGCTATAGATACTAAGGAATTAGTAAAAGGAGTATATCAATACGGTGAAGCTCAGCCTGCCTCACTGCCACTACCTCCTGGATCCTGGGGATATGATGCATCTTTAGAATCAATAGTACCAGAATATAATCCGGAAGAAGCGAAAAAATTATTGGCTGAAGCAGGTTATCCTGATGGATTTAAAACAACACTATATATTTCTAACACACCACACCGTGTTAAAATGGCAACTATAGTTCAGCAATATCTGAATATGAACTTAAATGTTGATGTAGATATTCAAACTTCAGAATGGGGAACTTTCAGTGAAATAGGTTCAAGTGGAAATGCAGACATATTTGCTATGTCATGGACATGGTATCCAGATCCATTCTTCTTCTTGAATAAAATATTTGCATCAGATGCAATTGGCTCATTAGGAAATGGTCAAGGCTTCAGTAACCCAGAAGTAGACAGATTGTTAGCAGAAGCATTAGTAGTTTCAGAACAAGAAGAACGTGCTGAATTATATAAACAAGCACTTAAAATAATAGTTGAACAACATCCTGGAATATTCTATTCAAATGAAAATGTAACCTGGGGTGTTGCACCAGAAGTACAAGGTTTGGTTCAAAGAGCTGACGGTTGTATTTTCTTAACAAATACTGAAGTTAATGTTTGGAAAGTTCAGAAATAAATGATATACTTAGGTTAGGTTTAGGGTTTAGGGGGATATACATTACCTAAACCCTTTTGAATATTAAGAAGTAAGAGGTGAGTACATGGTTAAGACATTTTTACGGAGACTGCTTCAAATAATTCCTACACTGCTAGTAGTTGTATCAATAACTTTTGTCATTACCAGAATGATACCGGGTAACCCTGCTGTTACATTACTTGGACCACAGGCATCAGTAGAAGATATAGCAAAGTTGGAAGAGGAATTAGGACTAAATGACAGTTTATGGAAACAATATACAGATTATGTGGGAAAACTCTTGAAAGGCGATTTTGGAAAATCTTATTCCTTTAATCAACCTGTGGCTAAATTATTAATGGACAGATTACCAAATACATTATTGATTTCCCTTACAAGTATTGTGTTAGCAATTTTGATAGGAATTCCAATTGGTATTATTTCTGCTGTAAAACAGTATACTCCTTTTGATTATATATCAATGGTACTGGCTCTTATTGGAGTATCAATGCCAATATTTTGGCTGGGATTAATGTTGGTTTTAGTATTCAGTGTAAATTTAGGCTGGCTTCCCTCTCTTGGAATGGGTTCCCTTGAAAATGGTTTAAAGGATGTAATTTTACACATGGTGTTGCCAGTTACATGCCTTACAACAATTCCAACAGCAACTTTCGCAAGAATAACACGCTCAAGTATGCTAGAAGTAATAAATGCAGAATACATCAAATCATTAAGGGCAGGAGGTCTGAAAGAAGGAGTTATAATATACAAGCATGCTTTAAAGAACGCCCTGCCTCCAATAGTTACAGTACTAGGTATTCAATTGGCAAGTTCATTTACAGGTGCCATATTAACTGAAACCATATTTTCATGGCCGGGAATGGGAACTTTGATAGTAGGAGCTATTGAAAACAGGGATTATATGTTGATACAAGGTGCTGTAGTATTAACAGCTGCTGCCTTCGTATTTATTAATTTAATTGTAGATATAGTATATATGATTATTAATCCTAAAGTTAACCTTGACAACGCTAAGGGGGGAGAATAATGACAGAAAAAAAAGACCTTTTAGGTATAGAAGCCCAGGTTGAAATGCTCAACAAGGAGCGGAAATCAAATAATGCCTGGAATAAATTAAAAAGAAACAAAACAGCTATGTTTGGACTGATAATTATATGTATAATGGTTTTTATGGTTATAACTGCTGATATTATATCTCCATATGATCCTAATGCATTAGATTTGGGAAATGCTTATTCCAAACCTGGGGTTAATGGCCATATTTTTGGAACTGATGAGTTCGGACGTGATCTTTTAAGCCGTATTATTTATGGTTCTAGGATATCAATATTAGTTGCAGTTGGTGCTACCCTAGTTGCTGGTGCAATAGGACTTGTATTAGGATTAATTTCAGGATATAGCGGTGGAATTATTGATTCAATTTTAATGCGTATAATGGACGGCATGATGGCTTTTCCCTTTGTACTTTTAGCAATATTATTAATGACAATACTAGGTTCAGGTGCAGTAAATGTGGTTTTGGCAATAGGTATAGCAAATGTTCCTATATTTGCCCGCATTGTGAGAGGACAAGTATTGGTAGTAAAAAATGAAGAGTACTGTAATGCTGTAAGAGTATTGGGAGCTTCTAATTTTAGATTGTTGTTTGGACATATTTTACCAAATATAATTTCACCAGTAATTGTACAAGCAACTTTAAGCACAGCTGGTTCAATAATTTCAGAAGCTGCATTAAGTTTCTTAGGACTGGGTATTTCTCCACCAACTGCATCCTGGGGAAATATACTCCGGGGAGGTAAAGACTATTTAAATACAGCACCACATATTGCAATGATTTCAGGTTTCTTCATCCTTATAACTGTCCTTGGTTTTAACCTCTTGGGGGATGGTATCAGAGATGTTTTAGATCCTAAGATGAAAAAGTAAGTGAAGGTAGGTGACTGAAATGGATTACAAAAAAATAGCCCAAGACAGGGTGGAAACAATAATGCCGGACCTTATTGCACTTTCCGATACAATATGGAAAAATCCAGAGTATAATTTCAAAGAATACATTGCTTGTGAGGCATTTTCAAATTTACTGAAAAAATATGGCTTTACTGTAACTGTGGGAATAGCAGGTTTGGAAACTGCATGTAAAGGAACATACGCCAGCAAAAAACCAGGTCCCCACATAGGTATATTTGGAGAATACGATGCAGTACCGGGAATGGGTCATTCCTGTGGTCATAATTTGATGGCTGCCATGGCAGTTGGGGCAGGAGAAGCTATTAAAAGTGTAATAGATGAATTAGGAGGTACAATTACAGTATTTGGAACCCCAGCAGAAGAAGGCGGCGGAGGCAAGGTTATCATGCTGAACAATGGTGCCTTTGATGACTTAGATTTGGCAATGATACTGCACTCAGCAAACGAAACTGTTGTTAATGACATATCTTACTCGAAAACAGATGTAATAGTTAATTTCTACGGTAAAAAATCCCATGCAGCAACATGGCCGGAAGAAGGTATAAGTGCACTGACTCCGGTTTTGGAACTGTTTAATTTAATTAATGCTGCAAGACTTGAAATAGCTGATAGAGGGAAAATACTAGGTATTATTACTAAAGGTGGCGATGATCCAATATTCATTCCAGACCACTGTCAGGCAAAATTCACTGTTAGGTCTTTCAGTATGAAGTATAAAATTGAACTTTTTAACAGATTGATTGAAATGTGTGAAAGTCTGGCCAAAATTACAAAGACTAAGTTTGAATATGAAATAGATGGATATCCCTATGAAGATATAAGAAACAATCCTATATTAGAGAACATATTGGCAAAAAATTTTGAAGTTCTTGGAGAAAAGGTAATGCCCAGGAGAAAAGAGTTAGGTATTGGAACAACAGATGTTGGTAATGTTACACATAAAATTCCTGCTCTTCAATCCTATGTACAAGTTGTTCCGGAATTAAGAGGCCATACCATAGAATTTCAGGAAGCTTGTGGAGGTCCAAAAGGACACAGAGCCATAAAAATTGGAGCAAAGGCTATGGCTATGACAGCAATTGATATATTATCAGATAAAAAAATAATGGATGAAATAAAGAAAGCCTTTGAAGAAATGAAGAAAAAATATGAATGGGGGGGCGATTATGACTAAGACAGTAATAGAAGTTAAGGATCTAAAAACATATTTATATTCAGCCAGTGGTGTTGTTAAAGCCGTTGACGGGGTAAGTTTCAGCATAGAAAGCGGAAAGACATTAGGAATAGTTGGTGAATCAGGTTCTGGAAAGAGTATGACAGCATCATCAATTATAAGGCTCCTCCCCCGGAATAAAGGAAAAATTGTAAGTGGTACTATAAATTTTGACGGCAAGGATGTTTTATCCCTAAATAAAAAAGAATTATTGCAATTCAGAGGTAAGGATGTAGCAGTAATTTTCCAGGATCCCATGTCTGCTCTGGACCCGGTTTTTAAAGTAGGAGACCAGATGGTAGAAATGATTTGTGCCCATCAAAATATTTCTAAAACAGAAGCTAAGAAAAAAGCTATTGATGCACTGGCAAAAGTAGGTATTCCAAATCCGGAAAAGCGTATGGAGTCTTATCCCTATGAATTGTCAGGCGGTATGTGTCAAAGAGTTATTATTGCCATGGCCGCATGCAAAAATCCCAAATTAGTTATTGCTGATGAGCCTACTACAGCTTTGGATGTTACTGTACAAGCACAAGTATTAAAACTGTTAAAGGAAATGCAAAGCAAATTAAACAATGCTATACTATTGATAACACATAATTTGGGGATAGTATGGGAAATGTGTGACAGCGTCATGGTTATGTATGCTGGAAAGACTGTAGAATATGCAACTACAAAGGATTTATATACAGAACCCTTGCATCCATATACTTGGGGACTTTTAGACTCAATACCCAAACTAAGCGATGAAAATAAAACAAGACTTAATGCAATACCGGGAACACCTCCGGATTTAAGATTGACAGGATCATGTTGCAACTTTTACAACAGATGTCCCTATGTAAAAGAAGTTTGTAAAGAGAAAGTTCCACCCTTAATAGAAATAAAGGAAGGGCATTTTGTAGCATGCCACAGACAGAACTTCGATGAAAGATTAGAAAAAGGTGAGGTGGACAAAAATGAATGAAAACAAGCCCATACTCAGTATAAATAATTTAAGTAAAAGATTCAAATTAAGAGGCGGAAAGCTCTTGGAAAAACAACAAATATTGCATGCATTAAGCAATGTCAGCTTAGATATATATGAAGGAGAAACCCTTGGAGTTATCGGTGAATCCGGTTGTGGGAAATCAACATTGGGAAGATGTATTGTACAATTGCACAAGCCTTCTTCAGGAGAAATAATATACAAGGGTGAAAACATACTAAATAAAACAGGAAAGGAATTAAAACAGCTCAGAAAAGATATACAAATAATATTTCAGGACCCATATTCATCCTTGGACCCAAGAAAAACAGCAGGTGCTGCAATAGAAGAACCAATGATAATTCACAACCTTTACACCCCAAAGGAAAGAAAAGAAAAAGTCCTTTCATTAATGAAAGAGGTAGGACTGGATACTCAGCATGTCTACCGTTATCCTCATGAATTTTCAGGAGGACAAAGACAGCGTATAAATATTGCAAGAGCCTTAGCCTTAGATCCAAAGATAATAGTATGTGATGAGCCTGTATCAGCTTTGGATGTATCAGTTCAGGCACAGGTTTTAAACTTATTAAATGATTTGCAAAAAAAGCATAATCTAACTCTAATATTTATTTCACATGATTTAAGCGTTATAAAACATGTAAGCAACAGAGTTGCAATTATGTACTTGGGAAAAGTTGTTGAGCTTTGCGACTCCAAGGAAATATATACAAACCCTAAACATCCATATACCCAAGCTTTACTTTCGGCAATACCTCCGGAAAGCCCGTTTGAAAAGAAGGTACAAATAGAGCTGAAAGGGGAAATCCCAAGTCCGATAGGAGAGCAGAAAGGTTGTGCCCTGGCAACTCGTTGCCCCTATGTTACAGAAAGGTGTACTAAAGAAATACCTGTGCTAAGGGATGTAGCAGATGGACATCAAGTAGCATGTTTTCTATATTGAGATTCTTTGCAGCCAAAGAATCTCTAATTACAAGGAGGTAAAAATGATTACTAGAGAAGAATTACTTAAATTGGCCAAAGAAAGGGAAGATGAACTAATAAAATTAACATCTGATTTAATTAAAATAAATAGTGAAAACCCTACAGGAAGTCAAAGGGAAATAATAGATTTTGTAAAAAAATATCTTGAAGATGCTGGAATAGAAGCCCAGGAAGTAGCAGCCAATGAGAAATATCCATGTGTTCTTGCCAAAATTGGTTCCGATGAGGGCTACAGCATAATCATCAATGGCCATGTAGATGTAGTTCCCGCAGGAGACCTAACAAAGTGGGACTTTGATCCTTTTGGAGGAGAAATTACTGACACTCAGATATTGGGAAGGGGTACTTCAGATATGAAGGCAGGAGTTGCATGTGCCTTATTTACAATGAAGCTGTTAAAAGAATCAAAGGCACAACTAAAAGGAAATATACGCCTTCACATTGTATCTGATGAGGAAACAGGTGGTGAGTTTGGCACCAAGTGGCTATGTGAGCAAGGATATGCCAAAGGAGCAGATGCATGTTTAGTTGCAGAACCTACATCCAATTCAACTATAGAAATAGGACAAAAAGGGTCCAATGAATTGGTACTGAAAGCATATGGAGTAAGTGCACATGGAAGCCTTGGAAATTACAAAGGAGATAATGCTATTTTAAAACTGTCTAAAGTGTTGCAAAATATAGGAAGGTTGCACAATGTCAAAGGAAAATTCACTGAAGATCAGGAAGAGGCACTATCTAATTCAAAATTAATAGCACAAGAAAAGTTAAATCACCCGGGAATTGAAAATGTAATAGACCGAGTTACTGCCAACGTTGGAATTATCAAAGGTGGCAACAAGCTGAACATGGTTCCTGATTATTGCGAAGCAAAGGTGGACGTCCGCCTTCCTATAGGAGTGGATACTGAGGAGTTGAACAGAGAAATTGAAAATATGATTAAGGACAGCAATGTAGAAGGAGTAGAGTACGAAGCTGACTGGAAGAATTTTGGAAATTCCACTCCCATTAATGCAAGTATAGTTCAATCCCTTAAAAAGAACGCAGAAGAAATATGGAAGATAAAAGTATTGCCAGCCTATCAGTGGGCATCAAGCGATGCCAGATATTACAGAGAGCTGGGTATACCAACAATTCAATATGGTCCATCCAATACAGAAGGTATACATTCCTACAATGAAAATGTAGATATAGAAGATGTTTTAAATGCAAGCAAAATTTATCTTATGACCTTCTGTGATCTCCTTCTATAAATATGACTGAAGGTATTCAATCTAGGGCTTAGGGTATACTTCCTAAGCCTTTTGAGTTTTCTCTAATTAAGGTTTAATAATAATAAATGAACTGGAAAAGCTATATGCAACTACATTATTAAGGTTTGTTTAAGATAGATTATATATTATTATAATGAAATCATTTCCAATTATTTTAGCAGATATATTTTCGACTGGCATGTATAAAATAAGCGAGTCTTTGATGGAGATATCTTATAAGAACGGAGAGATGCAAATGATTTATCCATATGGTTTTTATTATGATTATACAATGATAATATTGATACCTGCTATTTTACTTACTCTGTATGCTCAAGGGAAGGTAAGATCTAACTTTGAAAGGTATTTAAGGGTTCCTACAAGAAGAGGGTACTCAGGAGCTCAGGTTGCAAGAATACTATTGGATCAGAATGGATTAAGAGATATACCTATTGAAATTGCCAGAGGGCAATTAACAGATCATTATGATCCTACAAGGCGTGTTCTCAGACTATCAGGAGAAGTATATCAGGGAAGTTCAATTGCAGCTGTCAGTGTGGCAGCCCATGAGGTTGGTCATGCCATACAGCATGCAAATAGATATGTGCCCTTATCTCTGAGAAATGCAATATTTCCTGTTGCTAGATTCGGATCATCAGCTGCCTGGGGATTCATTATGATAGGTTTTTTAATACCCAGCCTTGGAGGCTTAATGGATATAGGCATCCTGCTCTTTGCAGCTGCAGTTTTATTTCAGATTATTACTCTTCCAGTAGAGTTTAATGCAAGTAGGAGAGCCTTGGAATTATTGGATAGCAATGGATTAATTTATAGTGTTGAAGAAGAAGAGGGAGCACAAAATGTATTAAGAGCTGCTGCTTTAACATATGTAGCAGCAATGGCAAGCGGTATAGCTCAGCTAGCAAGATTAATTCTTATTAGAAACAGAAGAAGATAATAATAGAAAGTCCTTTAGTCCTCATATGGAGGACTATTATTATGCTCTGTAATAGCCTAATTCTATCAGAACTATATAAAATTTTCTTTTTTAATGCCGATATATTACATAGTGAATATTGGCATGAAGGAGATAGAAATGGAAAACAATAAGGTTAAGGAGAAGAGAAAGCAAAAATCTAACAGAAGTATAAAAAATGAACTAATTCTTAATATTGTGTCCTTGGTAGTAATTATCGTCCTAGTAGTAGGATTAATTACTTATATATACAGGAACACAATTATAACTGCAATTGCATGTATTTTCGCTATAATTGCTTCTATTGTAACTAGTATAAGACTATCTGTACGTATTGCTTTGCCCATAACCAAGTGTGCAGAAAGAATAAGAGCACTGTCAGAGGGAGATCTGCATTCGGAAGTTGAAATATTTAATTACAGCAAAGAAATAGAAATTTTAACAAACGCCCTTAGTTTTACAGTAAAGGGCCTAAGCAATGTAATAAGTGACATAACCTATCATTTAGGTGAAATAGAAAAAGGTAATTTTACTACCAATGTGGAATTAGATTACTTAGGAGACTTAGATGCAATAGAACATTCCTTAAAAGCAATAATCAAGTCCCTTAACCACATTATGTATCAAATAGATGAGAGCTCCCAGCAAGTTGCAAGTGGTGCGGAACAAGTTGCTTCAGGAGCCCAGGCCTTGTCTCAAGGAGCTACAGAGCAAGCCAGTTCCATTGAAGAATTAGCTGCAACTATAAACGAAATATCAGAACAAATAAACAAAAATGCTGAAAACTCAGAAAAAGCTAAACAAGCATCCAAAGAAGCAGCGGAGGAAGTGCTAAAGGGAAGTGAGCAGGTTCATGAAATGAGCAATGCTATGAATGAAATAAATATGACATCTTTGGAAATAGAAAAAATAATAAAGGATATAGAAGATATAGCATTCCAGACAAATATTCTTGCATTAAATGCTGCTGTTGAAGCTGCAAGAGCTGGTTCTGCCGGTAAAGGGTTTGCGGTAGTGGCTGATGAAGTGAGAAATCTTGCGTCAAAAAGTGCAGAGGCGGCAAAAAATACTACGGAACTAATAGAAAATTCTTTAAGAGCAGTTTCAAAAGGTGTAGAAATAGCTGAGAGGACAGATGAGTCATTAAAAGCGGTGGTTGAAAGAGCTAATATTGCTTTAGAACTGGTGGAGGAAATAGCTGCAGCTACTCAGCAACAAGCCCAGGGTATATACCAGGTTTCAGCAGGAGTGGAACAAGTTTCTTCTGTTGTTCAAAATAATTCTGCTACTGCCCAGGAGAGTGCGGCAGCAAGCGAAGAGTTGAGCAGCCAGGCACAGTTACTAAAGGGTATTGTGGAAAATATTAAAATTAGGAAGAGCAGTTCTAAAGAAGAGATTCGTAAGACAGAGCTTTCAGCATAACTTTATATTTAGACGCGAAAGCGTCTTTTTAATTTCAATACTTTTCCAATGTTGGATACCATGATATAATAAAAGCTATAGTAAATCCGAATAACTAAGGAGATACCATGAAAAATATAAAAAAAATATTGTTTGATACCTTCTATTTAACGGTTGGCTGCTTGGTAACGGCATTTTCAGTAAATTATATTCTTAAGCCAAATGGATTAATTACAAGCGGAATAACTGGACTATCCATTGTTTTAGAAAAATATTTACATATTAATTATTCTTTTATTTATTATATTGCAACCTTCATAATACTTTTTATTACATGGCTATTAATGGGTAAAAAAGAAATTATGAAAATTATTTTTCTTTCAATTTTATACCCTACCGTATTATTAGTTATGCAAAATTTCCAGTTTAAATTTATTGAAAATGACCTTCTTTTAGCAACCATATATTTTTCTATTTTCTATGGTATAGGAGTTGGAATGATACTCCGTAAGGGCTTTTCTTTCGGAGGAACAGATACTATTGCAAGGATGTTGAATAAAAAACTTTTTCCTTCAATTAATGTTAGTTACATAATGCTAGTTTTAGATGGAATGGTTATTATTACTGCAGCCTTTACCTTTGGAAGAAACATTGCTTTATACTCAATAATCAGCCAATTCATCGTAACAAAAATATGCGACTATATTATGTTCGGTTTTGGAACCAAATTGTACAAGCTTGAAATAATTAGCACAAAGTACGATGAAATAAGTAATTATATAATGTATGAATTAGGCAGGGGTGTAACCCTCTTTAAAATTAAGGGAGCTTATACTAATGAGGAAAAAATACAATTAGAATCAATTTGCTCTCCCCATGAAACAGTATTAATACAAAAGTTAATAAAAGAAATTGACCCTTCAGCCTTTGTAAAAGTATTGCCTGTTGCCAGGGTATGGGGAAGGGGTAGAAGGTTCGTAGATATAAGTTCCGAAGATTGATTTATTGACATAGATTTTAATAAATGCTATAATCATCCTACATTTAAGGGGCAGGTGAAAAAATGGCTAATAAAATTCTTGCAAACAATAAAAAAGCATATCACGAATATTTCATAGAAGATAAATACGAAGCTGGATTGGTCCTTGTAGGGACAGAAGTTAAATCTATAAGGCTAGGAAAGGTTAACATAAAAGATAGTTATGTAAACATAAAAGATGGTGAGGCGTTTGTTTACAACATGCATATAAGCCCTTACGAAAAAGGTAATATTTACAATGTGGATCCTTTAAGACCAAGAAAGCTCCTTCTGAACAAAAGAGAAATAAGAAAGTTAACGGGATTAATGACATTAAAAGGTTATACCCTTATTCCCCTTAGCTTGTATCTTAAAAATGGATTGGTAAAAATGGAGCTTTCGGTAGCCAAGGGTAAGAAAAATTACGATAAACGCCAGGATATTGCTAAAAAGGATGCGGAAAGGAGAATACAAAGGCGGGATTATTAGACTCTTCTATATATGAGGAGTTTTTTATTTGATTGTAATCTTTGTACAAGGTGAATAATAAATATTTATTTTTTGCAACTTTACATACCATGTTAAATGTTGTATAATCTTAAATGTTTATAATACGCTGAGGTAGTATATAGGAGGAAATAATGAAGAAGGTATTATCAATAGTTATCATATTTGCGCTATCCTTTGGATTTTTAGCTTTAGTTAATAATATAGGAAGCGACAACACAGATACTGCACTAGCTGAAGAAGTAACATTGACTGGAACAGGGAAAGGTTTCGGCGGAGATATTACAGTTTCTGTAGTAGTTAAAGGTGAAGATATACTTTCCGTTGAGGTAGATGCTCCCAATGAAACACCTGGAATAGGAACCATGGCAATAGACGAACTTCCTAATTTAATAGCAGAAGCAGATTCAACAGAAGTTGATTCAGTTTCAGGTGCAACATTTACCAGCGAAGGAATCAAGGAAGCGGTTAATAATGCTTTGAGCAATAGTGGATCAGCTGAGGAAGTAACATTGACTGGAACAGGTAAAGGCTTTGGTGGAGATATTACTGTTACAGTTTTGGTAAGTGGTAATGACATTCTTTCTGTTGAAGTAGATGCCCCCAATGAAACACCTGGAATAGGAACTATGGCAATAGATGAGCTTCCTAATTTAATAGTAGAAGCAGATTCAACAGAAGTTGATTCAGTATCTGGTGCAACATTTACCAGTGAAGGAATCAAAGAAGCGGTTAATAATGCCTTGAATTCTAAATAAATATGGTAACTAGAAGCTATATCTTGTGATATAGCTTTTCTTTTTCTGTAGGTATTTGTTTAATATGTAGGCTATTGACAAATAATAGATTGTAGTATATGGTGGGGTATGCATACAAGGCATACCTTATAATATGGAGGAAAAATGAAAAATCTATTAATAGTGGAGTCGCCGGCAAAAGCGAAAACTATAGGTAAATTTTTAGGTAAAAACTACACCGTTAAAGCTTCGGTGGGACACGTTCGTGATTTACCAAAAAGCAAACTCGGCATAGATATAGATAATAATTTCGAGCCAAAATATATAACCATAAGAGGTAAGGGGGATGTAATAAAGGAACTTAAAAAAGAAGCTAAAAAGGCAGATAAGGTATTTCTTGCCACAGACCCTGACCGAGAGGGGGAAGCAATTTCCTGGCATTTGGCGAAAATATTGAATTTGGATGAAAATGATAAAATAAGAATTGAGTTTAATGAAATAACAAAGGAAGCTATAAAAAATGCCAGTAAAAACCCTCGAAAAATTAATAAAGATTTGGTTGATGCTCAGCAAGCAAGACGTGTTCTTGACAGATTGGTGGGATATAATATTAGTCCCTTATTGTGGAAAAAAATAAAAAAAGGTTTAAGTGCGGGAAGAGTACAATCAGTTGCTTTAAAACTTGTAATAGACAGGGAAAGAGAAATAATGGACTTTCAGCCGGAAGAATACTGGACCCTTGAGCTTGAAGTTAAAAAGTCCCGTAAAAAAATGCTTGCAAAATATGTAGGTTACTATGAAAATGACAAACTCAAAAAGGTAAAAATTAAAAGCAAAGATGAAATTGACAAAATCCTTGAAAGTATTGATAAGGAAAAAATTGTTGTTCATAAAATTGATAAAACCAAAAGCTACTCCAAGCCCAGCGCTCCATTTACTACCAGTTCCCTTCAGCAGGAAGCAAGTAGGAAGCTTAGATTTACATCAAAAAAGACAATGATGGTTGCACAGCAGCTTTATGAAGGGGTTAATATAAAAGGAGAAGGAAGCGTGGGACTGGTTACCTATATAAGAACGGATTCCACCAGGTTATCAGAAGAAGCAATTAATGGTTCAAAAGAATTCATTATATCAAAATATGGTGAAAAATATTACAAGCACAGAGTTTATACCAAGTCTAAGAAAAAGGAGAAGGTTCAGGATGCCCATGAAGCAATCAGGCCTACTTCTGTGCTTAGAACTCCTGAAAAAATAAAGGACAGCTTGACTCAAGATCAATACAAATTATACAGCCTTATTTGGAAAAGATTCGTTGCTTGTCAAATGGCTGATGCTGTATACGATGTTACTAAAGTTCTATTTGACAATAATAACAATATTTTTGAAGTTAGCGGCAAGATACTGAATTTTGACGGCTTCAGAGTCGTATATAAGGATTCTGATGAACAGGACGATAAAATATTGCCTGAAATGGAAGTAAAGGAAGTGCTGAACATTAGCAAAGTTATTCCTAATCAGCATTTTACCCAACCGCCAGCCCGTTATACAGAAGCAAGCCTTATTAAAGACTTGGAAGAAAAGGGAATAGGCAGGCCAAGTACTTATGCTCCTACCATAACCACCATTACGGGAAGGGATTATGTGGCAAAGGAAAAGGGATACTTAATTCCTACGGACATGGGTTTCTTAGTAACGGAAATGTTGGAGAAATATTTTCCTGATATAGTAAATGAAAGATTTACCGCTGAATTAGAAAACCACTTAGATGATATTGCCAATGGAGAAAGTGAATGGCATAAAGTAATAGAAGATTTTTATAAAAAATTTAAAGTAGATCTGAATGTTGCAGAAAAGGAAATGAAAGAAATAGAAGTAAAGGATGAAGTTAGTGACGTTCCCTGTGAGAAATGCGGAGCTTTCATGGTGGTAAAAAACGGAAGGTACGGAAAATTCTTGGCTTGTCCTAACTATCCTGAATGTAAGAACACAAAACCCTTGGAAAAGGATGTGGCTGAGGAAACGGATGAAGTATGTGAGAAGTGTGGATCTAAAATGCTTAAGAGAAAGGGCAGGTATGGTGAATTTTTAGCTTGCTCCAATTATCCGGAATGTAAAAATACGAAGCCCATACTTAAAACAATTGATGTTCCCTGTCCTAGGTGCGGTGGAAAAGTTGCTGTTAAATTTTCAAAAGCTGGACGAAGATTTTTCGGATGTTCAAATTATCCCAACTGTAATTATGTTTCCTGGTACGAACCAGTTAAAGAAAAATGTCCTTCTTGCGAGGAGCAGATGGTTTTGAAAAATAATGAAGTTGTTTGTATTAATAAAAATTGCGAAAATGCAAAATAATATCAGAGATTGCTGTTGGGTACCCGGGAGCCTTGATTTCGCAATAATTATATAAAATTTACAATTTATTATTGCCAAATAAATTGGGCTATGATATACTAAACTTAATTACGCACAGATTTGGATTATGTTAGAGTTGTGCCCATTAGGGTCTTTAACATAAGATGACAATTCTGGAGGTAAAACAAAAGGAGGAAAATATGGCGATTATTAGTATGAAAAAACTGCTAGAAGCAGGAGTTCATTTCGGTCATCAAACCAGAAGATGGAATCCTAAAATGGCAGAGTACATTTTTACCGAAAGAAACGGTATCTACATTATTGACTTACAAAAAACAAGCGACAAAGTAGATCAAGCTTATGAATTTGTTAAGGGGCTTGTAGCAAATGGAGAGGAAATCTTATTTGTAGGAACTAAAAAACAAGCTCAGGAATCTACAAAATCTGAAGCTCTTAGATGTGGAATGCACTATGTAAGCCAAAGATGGCTTGGCGGTATGTTGACTAACTATTCCACAATAAGAAAGAGAATTGACAGACTCCATGCTCTTAAGGCAATGGAAGAGGATGGAACTTTTGATCTTCTAACTAAAAAAGAAGTAATCAAATTAAGAAATGAAGCTGAAAGACTTGAGAAGTTCTTAGGCGGAATAAAGAATATGGATAAACTTCCAGGAGCTCTGTTCGTTGTGGACCCAAGAAAAGAAAGAATAGCTGTTCAAGAAGCCAGAATATTGGGAATCCCTGTTGTGGCAATTGTAGACACAAACTGTGATCCGGATGAAGTGGATTATGTAATTCCTGGTAATGATGATGCTATCAGAGCCGTAAAACTATTGACAGCAACAATAGCCGATGCAGTTCTTGAAGGTAAGCAGGGAGTTCAGATGACAGATGCAGAAGAGGAAATCTCTGAAGAAATCGAAGAAGAAATCGATGAAACTGAAGATACTGAAACGGCTGAAGTGACAGAAGAAGTTGAAGAAATTGAAGATGAAGAATAAACTAAAAACAAAGTAAGGGGTTAGGAATTATTTCCTTACACCTTCTTTTTAAGTATGGAGGTTATTAAATGCAAATTACAGCTTCAATGGTAAAAGAACTAAGAGATAAAACAAATGCAGGAATGATGGACTGCAAAAAAGCACTACAAGAAACAAATGGGGATATGGAAAAGGCCATTGACTATTTAAGAGAGAAAGGCCTTTCAAAAGCAGCTAAAAAATCAGGCAGAATTGCAGCAGAAGGTCTTACTACTGCACTTGTATCTGAAGATGGCAAAAAAGGAGTTGTACTAGAAGTTAATTCTGAAACTGATTTTGTTGCTAAAAACGAGGAATTTATTAAATTTGTTGATGAAGTGGCTCAGGCTATTCTTAACAACAACCCTGCAGATATGGAAGCATTAAACAATGTAGTACTTACTGGAGGAAAAACAGTACAGGAAACTTTAACAGAAAATATTTCCACCATAGGTGAAAATATGTCCATCAGACGATTTGAAGAAGTTAAAGTTGACAATGGAACTGTTGTTGAATATATTCACGGTGGAGGAAAAATTTCTGTTGTTGTTGCCTTAGAATCAGACGGTGACAAGGAAGCTTTGAGAGTTTTAGGAAAAGATTTGGCAATGCAGGTAGCTGCCATGAATCCAAAATATATTTCACTTGAAGATGTTGACAGTGAATTTATTGAACATGAAAGAGAAATACTCATTGCACAGGCATTGAATGAAGGAAAACCTCAGCATATCGTAGAAAAGATGGTTGAAGGAAGACTTAATAAAGAACTTAAAGAAGTATGTTTATTAGAGCAAGCCTTTGTTAAGGATGCCGATTTAACAGTAAAGAAAGTAATATCAGATACAGCGGCAAAAATAGGCAGCGACATTAAGGTAGCCGGTGTTATAAGATATGAAGTTGGAGAAGGAATAGAAAAAAAATCTGAAAATTTTGCAGATGAAGTTGCAAAACAAATGGGTTTATAATCCTTTTGGCATAAATGGAGAACCGCAGGGTTCTCCATTAAATAAATACAGTTCTCAGGAGGATTAAATGTGTAAATATAAAAGGATAGTATTGAAAATCAGTGGAGAAGCCCTATCCGGCAATGCAGGTCACGGTATAAATTCTGAAATTGTTTCCCGAATCTCTCAGGTTATTAAAAATATAAACAGGATGGGTGTAGAAGTTGCAATTGTAGTAGGAGGAGGAAATTTCTGGCGTGGTGCAAGTGCAAAAAATATAGACAGGACTACCTCTGATTACATGGGAATGTTGGGAACAATTATAAACGGACTTGCTTTGCAGGATGCATTGGAAAAAATAGATGTTGAAACCAGACTTCAGACTGCAATAGAAATGAGACAAATAGCCGAACCTTATATAAGAAGAAGAGCAGTAAGACACTTGGAGAAGGGCAGAGTGGTAATATTTTCAGGAGGTTCGGGGAATCCATACTTTTCTACGGATACAACGGCTGCATTAAGGGCTGCAGAAATAAATGCAGAAATTATTCTGCTTGCGAAAAATGGAGTTGACGGTGTTTACAGCGATGACCCAAATATAAATCCAGAATCTATAAAATATGATAAACTTAATTATATAGATATATTGAATAAAGGCCTTAAAATAATGGATTCAACTGCTACATCCCTTTGTATGGATAACAAAATTCCTATTTTGGTATTTGGAATTGAAAATCCTGAAAGTATTGAGAAAATAATTTTAGGAGAAAATATAGGTACAATAATAAAGGAGGCGTAATATGTACAAAGATATCTTGGTTAAATCAGAAGAATCAATGAAAAAGTCAATTAATTATTTTAGAGATGCACTTTCTTCAATAAGGGCAGGAAAAGCTAATCCTAAATTGGTAGACAGACTGCAAGTAAGTTATTATGGTACTATGACTCCCTTAAATCAAATTGCAAATATTTCTGTACCTGATCCAAGAACCATTGTTATTCAACCATGGGACGTCAATGTATTAAAAGAAATTGAAAAAGCTATACTAGCTTCTGACTTGGGAATAAACCCAACTAATGATGGCAAAATTATCAGATTAGCCATACCTCCACTTACAGAAGAAAGAAGAAAAGACCTGCTAAAATTGGTAAAAAAAGAAACAGAAAGTGCCAAGGTTGCTGTTCGAAACATTAGAAGAGATGCCAATGAAGAGTACAAAAAACTTGAAAAGGCAAGCGAACTGACCAAGGACGAAAAGAAAAAAGCAGAAGATGAAACTCAGAAACTTACTGATAAGTACATAGACTTAATAGATGATATTTACAAAGATAAGGAAAAAGAAATTTTAGAGGTATAGATGGATAGTTTAACAGGTTATCCGTTAAAAGATGCAATAAAACAACTAGAAAATAAAAATAAAATAATCAAAATAAAAAAAGTTACTGGGAATAATAAAAAGTTTAATAATTTATATAAACCTTATGTAATAAGGGAAAATTACGGTAACGATTATATTACTTTATATATTTCTTACTTTTAGAGTGACACCTCTTATATATAGAGGATAGAGGTATGTCCCAAAGACAGGCTTATGTTAAACATAGGCCTGTATGACATATATGAAAAGGTGGGCTATATGAGCTTAGATAAAGAATTATTAGGAATAATCCCCCAGCATATTGCGGTAATAATGGATGGTAATAGAAGATGGGCAAGACAAAAAAATATGCCTACTAAAATGGGGCACAGGGAAGGTGCCCTTCGTGTCACTGATTTGGTGAAAAACTGTGCAGATTTAGGGGTAAAGTATTTGACTGTTTACGCTTTTTCAACTGAAAATTGGAAAAGGGACAAGAAAGAAATAGATTATTTAATGAACTTATTAATGGAGTTTGTAGTTAAAGAGCTTAACAATCTACATAAAAACGATGTAAAAATTACAATGATGGGCAATATAGAAGATTTGCCGGAAAAAACAAGGAAAGAAGTGGAGCGTTCCGTTGAACTGACTAAGAACAATAAAACTCTACATTTAAATATTGCCTTAAGCTATGGATCAAGAAACGAAATTATACGAGGAATAAAAAATATTATTAAAGAATATGAAAATAATAAAATTAACATAGATGAAATAAATGAGGAAAGCTTTAAAAAATACTTGTTCACAAAGGATATGCCAGATCCTGACCTGTTAATAAGAACCAGCGGGGAATTAAGATTAAGTAATTTTCTTTTATATCAACTGGCATATACGGAATTTTATTTTACAGATACATTGTGGCCTGATTTTAATAAAGAAGAATTGCTAAAGGCAATAAAAAGTTTTCAGCATAGAAAAAGAAGATACGGAAATTAGGCGGTGTGCTATGGGACGAAGAGTGTTAACGGGATTTGCCGGAGGAGCATTTATTGCTGCCGTTACTTTTTTTGGTGGTAGAATTTATGATTTTGTATATTTTGGTATAACTTGTATTGCAATTTATGAACTTTCAAAAGTGTTTTTTGATAATGGTTTCAGTTATGGTGCAATTTTAAACTATATTTTTGCAATTGCTCTATTTATTGAAAAGGCTACAGAATACCAGCATTTTTTTGACTTTTTTTTGTTTCTCTACATATCCATAAACTTCCTTATTTTTGTATTTAATAAGGACATTAACTTTATAACTGTTACAAAGATAATTATTATTGGAGTTTACGTTGTTTTTTTCATGTACCACATGATGCTTATGAATAATTCCAAATTTGTATGGTTAGTTTATATAATTGCATTCGGTTCAGATACATTTGCTTATTTTTCTGGAAAACTCTTCGGCAAACACAAATTGTATCCCAAAGTAAGTCCTAATAAAACAATCGAAGGTGCAATAGGCGGTGTTATAGGAAGTACTATCTTGTCGTTGATTTATTTCAATTACTTAAGCATAAATAAATATTTTTACATTATAATATTTAGTGTAAGTGCATCGGTTTTTTCTATGGCTGGTGATCTTATGGCATCAAAAATTAAAAGGGAATACGGAGTAAAAGATTTTGGTAATTTGTTACCTGGTCATGGAGGAATCATGGATAGATTTGACAGTGTTTTATTTGTTGCTCCTACCGTATATTATTTTATTCAGCATTTCCTTTAAGCGGAGGTAAAAATTGTTAACGATAATTTCATCTATACTTGTTTTTTCGTTGATTATCCTTGTTCATGAATTCGGACATTACAAGGCAGCAAAAAGTGTAGGTATAAGAGTATATGAATTTGCTATTGGAATGGGACCTACCTTGTTTAAGGTTGAGCGGAAAGGAACCATTTATTCCATAAGGGCAATACCAATAGGCGGTTTCGTTCAAATGGAAGGTGAGGAAGAAGAGGCTAGGACACCTACTAGCTTCGGAACCAAGACTGTATTTCAAAGAGCTAAAGTAATTGCGGCTGGTTCTATAATGAACTTTGTATTAGCATTGGCATTATTTCTTATAATAGCATTTTCATTTGGAGTTTACGGTAATCATATAGATTATTTAGACGAAAACTCCAATGAGTACAAGGCAGGATTAAGACCAGGAGATAAAATAGTATCCATAAACGGTAACAGAGTATATATATGGGAAGATATTTTTTACGAAGTTATATCCCCTGAAGAAAGAAGCTATGTAGTAGAATATGAACGGGAAGGACAGTTAAGAAAAACAGAAGTCAATAAGAATTATAGAAAAATAATTGGAGTTACTTCAACTATAGTAAACGGAGAAACAACCACTGTGGTTTCCCCTACAGATATGACATCCCCTGCATACAGTGCAGGTATAATGGAAGGGGATAAAATAATAAAAATAAATGACGTTCCAGTAATGACCTGGGAAGAACTTACATCATTAATTGAAACGTCTCAAGACAGGGTCAAGGTTACAGTTGATAGAAATGGTGAAATATTAGACTTTTACATTGACCTTCAGGAGCAAATATCAGTCAGGTTTAACACCCACTTGGAAAGATCCTTTGTAACTGCAATTTTTTCTTCAATGTATAAGACAGTTTATTATATAGAACTCATGTTTAAAACCATAAGCCAGCTTATAACAGGAAAAATAGGCAGCGACGCCCTAGGAGGACCAGTTATGGTTATAACCATGGTGGGAGAAGCGGCTGAGAACGGGCTCTTATCCCTTATGAGTTTTGCAGCCTTTATAAGTATAAATTTAGGATTTATTAATTTACTTCCATTTCCCGCCCTTGATGGTAGCAAGTTATTATTCTTAGCTATTGAAGGAATAAGAGGCAAGGCCTTGCCTGTTGAGAAAGAAAGTTATATTCATTTTGTTGGATTTGTTGTCCTAATTGGTTTTATGCTTTTTATAACCTACAAGGATATACTTAGAATTTTTAGGGTTTAACGTATGGGGACACCTTCTGGTGGGCAAGTATAGGCTAGTCAGAAGGAATGTCCCTGTTTTGGTAATGAAGGGAGAAAATATGGATAAAATAGCAAGAAGACAAAGTTCAAAAGTATTGGTTGGCAATGTGCAAATTGGCGCAGGAGCTGATATAGCAGTACAATCTATGACCAATACTTTTACAAAGGATGTAAAGTCTACGGTAAATCAAATATTGGCCTTGGAAGAAGCCGGCTGTGAAATTATAAGAGTGGCTGTGGCTGATAATGAAGATGCAGAGGCAATTAAGGAAATAAAGAAGCAAATTCATATACCCATGGTGGCAGATATTCATTTCGATTACAGATTGGCCTTAAAAAGTATTGAAAATGGAATAGATAAGTTAAGAATAAATCCAGGCAATATTGGAAGCAGAGACAGAGTAAAAAAGGTAGTAGAGCATGCTAAAGAAAGAAATATTCCCATACGTATAGGTGTAAATGCCGGAAGTATACATAGGGAAATATTAAAGAAGTACAATGGTGTTCCCACCTGGGAAGGAATGGTTGAATCAGCGATGGAGCATGTGAAAATATTGGAGGACCTTGATTACGACAACATCGTACTCTCTATGAAGGGAACCGATATTAAAATGACGGTGGATGCTTATAGAAATATTGCAAAAAAAGTACCTTATCCTCTTCATTTAGGAATAACTCATTCAGGAACACTGTTTGAAGGGAGTATACGTTCAGCCATAGGTGTGGGAAGTTTATTGCTTGACGGTATTGGAGATACCCTAAGAATTTCCTTAACAGATGACCCCATAGAGGAAGTTAAAGTAGCAAGAGAAATATTGAAGAGCCTTAATCTTAGAAATTTTGGAATAACTTACATAACATGTCCTACTTGCGGCAGAACAAAGATACATCTTATTGAGCTTTCAAAAAAAATTCAGGAAGGTCTAAAAAGTGTAAAAAAACCTATAACTGTTGCAATAATGGGCTGTGCTGTTAACGGTCCCGGAGAAGCAAGACAAGCAGATATAGGTATTGCAGGAGGCGTAGGAGAGGCCCTTTTATTTAAAAAAGGAGAAATCATAGAAAAAGTAAAAGAAGAAGATCTATTAGATAGACTGTTGGAGGAAATTGATAAACTACCTTAAATTTGACATAATAATTAAATGTAGTATAATGAATTGTAATAAGTTGAATTATAGTTCAACTAAATATTGCTATTTAATCTTGGAGTGAAATATTAATAGCATAAAATAGGAGGAGGAATATATGTCTGATTTAAGTGTTCTGAGACTTGAAAGAAGAGAAAAAACCAATAGTAGAATAAGTAAGAAACTACGACGAGAAGGCTATTTGCCAGGTAGTATATCCAGAAAAGGAAAAGAATCTCTTTCGGTTTCCGTTAAAACTGATGAATTAAGGAAAAGTATCAGTACTCACGGTAGAACTGCCTTGTTCAAATTAGATATTAACGGTGATACAATTACTGGGATGGTTAAGGATATTCAAATATCCCCAGTGAAAGGTAGCATGATTCATGTTGATTTTCAAGAAGTATCTTTAGATGAAGAAATAAGAGTTGATTTAGATATTTCTCTAAGGGGAATTGATGAACTGGAATTCAAAAAATTAATGGCTTTAAGACAGATAGATACAATTACGGTAAGGGGTTTACCCCAGGATATGCCTAAAGATATAACTATCGATCTTTCAAACATTGATAAACCAGAAAATATCTTCTTAAAAGATATTCAGTTCCCTGAAGGAATTACACCTGAAGGGGACCCAGAACTATTAGTAATCTCTGTAGTAGAAGTTAGAAGAGCTGCTTCTGAAGAAGCTGAAGAAGGAGAGACTTCTGAAGAAACAGAAGGAGAAAATTAAAGAACCAAAAAATACAATCTTAGGATTGTATTTTTTGGTTCTATGATTAAATATTTTCAGGTAACCAGGCCTGGTCTTCTGATAATTTCAGCTCAAATATTCTGCCTGCATCTTCTTTATTCTTTGTTTGATGGTATTTGAATAGAACTTTTCCTTCCTCCATAATTCCAATTATCTCAATTTTACCTTTATTGTGGCTCATTACATATCGGAATCCCTTTGACAAACCGCTTAGATTTTTCTTAGCTTCTTCAATTATGCCACATGCACTTAAGATGGGTACCTGAAATTGAGTTTTAACTCCAGAAACAGGTCTGCATTGGAATACGTAGTAGGGTACAACACCTATTCTGACAAGTTCTTTCATTAATTTTTCCAATATTTCTGGATTGTCGTTAATACCTTTTAATAGTACCGTTTGATTTCTAACGGTAATACCAATATTAGTCAAAGCTTTTATAGCCTTGATTGATTCTTTCGTAATTTCATTTGGATGATTGAAATGAGTAACAACATATATTTGCTTAATTTTATTGTATTGTTCTAAAATTTTCAGTAACTCATTATCGCCGTATATTCTTTCAGGAAAAACTACAGGGGTTCTGGTTCCGAAACGTATATATATAAGATGATCTATTTTAGATAACTCTTTTAAGTAATTTTCAATTTTATCGTTATTATTTAAAAATGAATCTCCACCAGATATTAAAATATTTGTCATCTCTTTATGATTCTTTATATATTCTACTATTTCATCAAAATGCTTGTTTACCTCGTCATCGTTTTGTCCTACAAGTCTTTTCCTGAAACAGTGTCTGCAATACATTGCACAGTTATTTGTTGATAGAAGCATTCCTGTCTCACTGTATTTATGTTGTAAGCCTGTAATTACAGTATTGTCAGCTTCACCGCTGGTGTCAAAACTTCCGCTCATGTCTGTTTCGCTGATTGAAGGAATACATAGCTTTTTTATGGGATCATCCGGGTCATCCGGATCAATTAGGGATAAGTAATACCTAGGTATAGACATGGGATATCTGTCAATAATTTGCTTTAATTTATGCATATCCTCATGGGACAAGTTTAAATTTAAGGTTTCATTGATTTCTTCAGCGGTGGTTAGGTTATTTTTTAATTCTTTTCTCCAATCCATCTTATCATCTCCTTCTATATTTTTAAACTGAAACAAATGCTTGTAATCAATGCAACCATAATATAACTATGGAAAACAAAATAGTGTGAATATGAACAGTAAAGGGTGACATTAAAATTATTTTAAAAATAATTTTACGATGAGACATGGTGATTGATTATCACGCAAAAATTTCAGATATTCAATAATATCATAATAAAAGAATTTAGTAAAGCGATTTCATTAATTTTTTCGAAATTTTTACATATTGTAAGCATACGAAACGTAATCATTAACAATTATTAACCCCAATATTAAACAGTATTAAATATTGAATAAAAATTTTTATAATGCTATACTATCTAAAGTACAAGAAGGAGAGTACGAAAATGGTATTTAAAAATATATTTGCCGAATGTAAGGGACTGGAAAATATAAGAATCGAAAAAATTGAAATAATCAAAAATGAAAATAAAGTTGTGTTTCATGGAGCAAGTGAAAATATTATAGATTTCTACAATATTGAATTTGCTGAAGAAAAAATAAATAACTATTATGATAATGCTGTTAATATAAAGTTGGAATTAAAATATAATCTTAAGACTGTAGATACAGACAAAATTATTAATAATATTTACTACCTTATCGAAAATAGTTCAAATATACTTTCAAAAGGTAAAGACAATATATGGATTCAATTTAAAGATAATAGTTTCATACTTACCCTTAAGAACAAACTTCTGATAAACGAAATTAAAAATATAAATTTAGAAAGAAAAATAAAAAAGATTTTAGATAATTATAATTGCTCTTATAATATAAAATTTATTTATCAAGAAGCAGAAGATGAAGCTGCACTTACTGCACAACAAATTTTTGATGAAGAATTAAAAAAGAACATGGAGTTAATTAAGAATAATAATGTTACCGGGAAGAAGGTTCAAAATACATACGAAAAGGGAAATAACTTTAGAAGAAGAAACGGAAGAAATACTACTGTGGATTTCAATATACCTGTATCTAAGATTTCAGAAATAACTATTGATTCAGGAAACGTCAATATAAAAGGAAAAATAATAAGCCTAGAAAAGAAAGAGTTAAAAACAGGTACCTTGTTGATGGTTGTAAATGTAACGGACTTGACAGATACAGTTACATGCAAGTATTTCTGCCCTAAAGATTTTAATGGTGATGGTATAGAAAAAGGTAAATATATTCAGATAATAGGGAATACACAATATGATGAATATGAAAGACAATTGGTAATTAGAGTTCAAGGGATGCAATTAATAGAAGAAGAATTTAAGAGAATGGATAATGCGCCTGAAAAAAGAGTTGAACTCCACCTTCATACTGGTATGAGCTCCATGGATGGTATAAACAATTTTAAAGAATATGCCAAAAAAGCCAAGCTTTGGGGGCACAAGGGAATCGCTATAACAGACCATGGAGTAGTTCAGGGATTTCCCGAAGCAATGGAATGTGCCGATGAGAACTTTAAAATTATTTACGGAATGGAAGGTTACTTAATTAATGACAATGTAAAAATAGTAAATAATTGTAAAAATATAGATATTGATTCCCAGTTTGTTGTATTCGATGTTGAAACTACAGGTTTGAATCCTAAAAAGGATGATATAATTGAGATAGGAGCTGTTAAAATAATAAATGGTAGGATTGTTGACAGTTTCTCCACCTTTGTTCAAATAGACAGAAGTTTGCCAGCAAAAATTATTGAGCTTACTTCCATTACTGATGATATGTTACAGGGACAGCCAGATATTGATACAGCCCTTAATTCTTTTATGGAATTTACAAAAGACAGTGTTCTTGTAGCTCATAATGCAACATTTGACGTTAACTTTATTAAGAATAAATTAGAGGAAAAATATAATCCTGCAGTTGTAGATACTTTAGAACTATCAAAGGCATTAATAAAAGATGTAAAAAATTATAGATTGAATACTTTAACTAAGAAATTAGGTATTACCCTGTTAAATCATCATAGAGCGGTAGATGATGCTAATGCTACAGGACAACTTTTTATAAGTTTACTTAATATTCTGAAGGACAGAGGTATATATGAAATAGATAATCTTAATGAAACTTTAAGGCAGGATATGGATATGGTAAGGCAAAATTCATACCATATAAATATTCTTGTAAAAAACCAAACAGGCTTAAAAAATTTATATAAATTAGTTTCCGATTCTCATATAAATAACTTTTATAAAAAGCCTCTTTTGCTAAAATCCAAACTAAGTGAACTAAGAGAAGGGCTAATATTGGGAACTGCCTGTGAAGGGGGAGAGCTTTACAGGGCAATTCTTAATGGTTTCAGTGAAGAGGAAGTTGAAGAAATAGCCTCCTACTACGACTTTTTGGAAATACAGCCTTTGGAAAATAATATGTTTTTAGTGAATAACGAAAGGGTAAGTAGTGTTGAAGATTTAAAGGATATTAACAGAACAATAGTAAAGTTAGGAGAAAAATTAAATAAACTTGTAATAGCTACAGGTGATGTCCACTTCTTGGAAGAGGAAGATGAAGTATACAGAAGAATTCTAATGTCTGGACAAGGATATGAAGATGCAGAGAACCAGGCTCCATTATATCTTAAAACAACAGAAGAGATGTTGGAAGATTTTAAGTACTTAGGTGAAGAAAAAGCTTTTGAAGTTGTTGTAAAAAACACTAATATAATTGCCGATTCTGTAGAAACGGTTCTTCCCATACCTAAGGGGACCTTTCCTCCCATTATTGAAGGTTCTGACGAAGAACTCAGGAATATTTGTTATGGAAATGCAAAGAGAATTTATGGAGACCCTCTGCCAGAAATAGTGGAAAAAAGGTTGGAAAGAGAGTTAAATTCCATTATAGGCAACGGTTATTCAGTAATGTATATTATAGCCCAGAAATTAGTTAAGAAATCTAACGAAGATGGGTACGTTGTAGGTTCAAGGGGTTCCGTAGGTTCATCTTTTGCAGCAACCATGGCTGGTATTACGGAGGTAAATCCTTTAATACCTCATTATGTTTGTCCTAATTGTCAATTTTCTCATTTCATTGAAGATGGCAGTTACGACTCGGGCTACGATCTTCCCAACAAAGATTGCCCAAAATGCGGAACTTTGTTAAATAAAGACGGACATAACATCCCCTTTGAAGTATTTTTAGGATTTGATGGAGATAAAGAACCGGATATTGATTTAAATTTCGCGGGAGAAGAACAGGCCATATGTATGAAGTACGCAGAAGACTTGTTCGGAAAAGGAAAAGTTTTTAGGGCAGGTACCATAGGAACAATTGCTGATAAAACAGCCTACGGTTTTGTGAAAAACTATTTTGAAGAAAGAGGAATTACTAAAAGAAGAGCTGAAATTGACAGACTTATCCAAGGGTGCTTAGGTGTTAAACGAACTTCAGGTCAGCATCCCGGCGGAATTATGATAGTGCCGGCAGATAAGGATATTCATGATTTTACACCGGTGCAATATCCTGCCAACAATGAAAAATCCGGAACTATTACAACACATTTTGATTACCACTCAATTTCCGGACGTATACTTAAGCTTGACCTCCTAGGACATGATACTCCCAGTATAATACGTATGTTGGAAGATTTAACCGGTGTCCACAGCAGTGAAATCCCTACTGACGATCCAGAAACTATGAAAATTTTCAACAGTCCTGAAGTATTTGGAATTACATTAGATGAAATAAACTGTCATACAGGTACTTTAGCAATTCCTGAATTTGGTACGCCTTTTGTAAGACAAATGATAATGGATACTAAACCTAAGACTTTTTCTGACTTAGTACGAATAAGTGGGCTTTCTCACGGAACAGATGTATGGATAAACAATGCCCAGGAAGTAATCAGGGAGGGACATGCTGAAATAAGTGGAGTAATTTCCACCCGTGACGATATAATGACATACTTAATACAAATGGGGGTAGCAAAGAAGACAGCCTTTGATATAATGGAGAGAGTTCGTAAAGGCAAGGGACTTAGGGATGAAGATGTGGAAGCAATGAAAGAAAAAAATGTACCTCAATGGTACATAGATTCCTGTAATAAAATAAAATATATGTTCCCCAAAGCACATGCCGTCGCCTATGTTACCATGTCAGTAAAAATTGCCTATTTTAAAGTTCATTACCCAGAAGCTTTTTATGCTGCATATTTTACTACAAAGGTAGAGGATTTTGATGCAGATATAATAACAAAGGGGCAAAACAACATATTAAGTACTATCAAGGCCCTAGAAGAAAAGGGAAATGAAAAGTCAGCCAAAGAAAAAAATCTAATAACGGTTTTAGAAGTTGCCTATGAAATGTATAAGAGAGGTTTCAAGTTTACAAAGGTTGATTTATATAAATCCGATGACCGTAAATTCTTACTGTCAGAAGAGGGAATAATTCCTCCCCTTATGGGTTTACCGGGACTTGGTGCCAATGCTGCTGCAAATATTAAAGCTGAACGGGAAATGGGGGACTTTATTTCTGTGGAGGACCTTGTAAAAAGGACAAAGATTTCAAAGACTGTAGTCGAAGTAATGGAAAAACACGGCTGTCTGAAAGATATGGACAAAACAAACCAACTATCTTTATTTAATGTTTAGTTATTACTGTACTTAAGGTTTCCTTAAAATTTTGTTAGAATATTGGGCAAATTTTTAATTTATTGTTTGATTTTTCATAAAAATTGTGATATACTATGTAAAAGACGAATTTTGACGGAAGAGTGGGATGTCCCACTCTTTCTAATTGTGTATGACACTGTGTTATTACCCATGTTAAAGTTAGCAAGATACTCCATAGGAAACAAAAATGAACACTAGAACAAAAAGGAGAGGGAATATGAGAAAAAAAGATATTATATCATCGGTAAAGAAGATGACTGAAGAAATAATAAAAGATACAGATATAGGGTTATTCGATATTGAATATGTAAAAGAGGGGCCTTTTAAGTATTTAAGAGTATACATAGATAAAACAGATGGAATAACTGTTGATGAATGTGCTGAAGTAAGCAGAGCCTTAAGCAAAAAGCTTGATGATGTCGACTTAATAAAAGAGCAATACTTCCTTGAAGTATCGTCGCCAGGTGTTGAACGACCTTTCAAAAAAGAAGAGGATTTTATTAAAAATATAGGTGAAATTGTAGAAATTAAATTTTATAAAGCCATTAATGGTAAAAAATCTCTGCAAGGTATTTTAGAGGAAAAGAAAGAAGACACTGTTACAATTAAAACAGGTGATGAATTATTGGAAATACAACTAAAAGATATATCAAAAATTAATAGAGTATTAGAGGATTTTTAATGGAGGTCAATGAATGAACAAGGATATTTTAAATGCGTTATGGGAGCTGGAGAAAGAAAAGGGTATACCCAAAGACGTAGTTTTAGATGCAATTAAATCTGCCTTGGAAACAGGATATAAGAAAAATTTCAGTAAAGCAACAAATTTCTCTGTTGATATAGATAATGTAACTGGAGAATACAAACTTTATCAGAATAAAACCGTAGTTGAGAATGTTGAAAACAAAAATTTAGAAATTTCACAAGAAGAAGCTAAATTTATTGATCCAAAATTACAATTGGGAGACGTAGTAAAAATAGAAATAAAACCTAAGAAAGATTTTGGTCGAATTGCAGCTCAAACAGCCAGACAGGTAATCCTTCAAAAAATCCGTGAGGCAGAAAGAGAATCCATATTCAGTGAATTTTATGGAAGAGAATCTGATATTGTGACCGGAATAGTTCAAAGAGAAAATAAGGGTAATATTTTTGTAGACTTAGGTAAAATTGAGGGTATACTTACAGTGAATGAGCAAATACCAGGAGAAACCTATAAACCTGGGGAAAGAATTAAAACAGTCATACTTGAAGTTAAAAACACAGGGAAAGGCGCTAATATATTACTTTCAAGAAGTCATCCTGACTTGGTTAAAAGATTGTTCGAATTGGAAGTTCCTGAAATTCATGATGGTATTATAGAAATATATTCTATAGCCCGAGAGGCAGGTTCCAGGACTAAAATTGCAGTCTTCTCCCATGACCCCAACGTAGAACCTATTGGATCCTGTGTAGGAAATAAGGGTATAAGGGTTAAAAATATAATCGATGAAATCAATCAGGAAAAAATTGATATTATTATATATGACAAGGATCCGGAAAAGTTTATTGCTAACAGTTTAGGTCCTGCAAAAATCATAAAAGTTACTGCAAATGAAAAAGAAAAAACAGCAGTGGCTGTGGTACCGGATAATCAGCTGTCCTTGGCGATAGGCAAGGAAGGACAAAATGTCAGACTTGCTGCAAAGCTAACAGGTTGGAAAATTGATATAATAAGTGAAAGTCAATATATGGAACAATCTGAGGAGGAAGTATGAAAATTCGAAAAATACCCATGAGAAAATGCATAGGATGTATGGAAAGCTTTCCCAAAAAAGAATTGTGTAGAATAGTTAAAAACAAGGAAAATGAAATTTTTTTCGATCCTACAGGCAAGAAAAACGGAAGAGGCACCTATATTTGTAAAAAATCCGACTGCTTTGAGAAAGCAATTAAGTCAAAGCGTCTGTCAAAATCCTTGGAAACAGAGATACCAGAAGAAGTATACAATGCTATAAAAGCTGAAATTGAAAAATATGAATAAAATATATTCCATGTTAGGTATTGGAAGAAAAGGCGGAAATATTACAATAGGCTTTGATGCAGCAGTTTCGGATTTGGAAAAAAATAAAAGTTACTTAGTTATAATAGCTTCTGATGCTTCAGAAAAAACAAAGAAAAATATCCGCTATTATTGCGAAAGATATAATTGTGAATATATTGAATATGGAGAAAAAGAAATTTTAGGTAGGAGCCTCGGACGAAAGGTGGTGAGTGTCCTGTCTATTAGGGATAAGAATATAGCAAAATATATATTAAATAATGTATAACAGGAGGTGGCTGCATGAGAATATATGAACTTGCAAAAGAATTGGAAATGAATAGCAAAGAACTTATTGTACTGGTTGAACAAGAGTTAGGAATAAAGGTAAAAAACCATATGAGTTCTCTGACAGATTTAGAAGTAATAAGATTTAAAAAAGCTTTAAGTTTAATTAACAACAGCAAAAAAACAAAGTCAACTAAAAGTACCAAAAAAGTAATTATAGATGATGAACCATTAGTTGATGATAAAATAGACTTAAATCAGGCAAAACTCAAGAAGGTGGACAAAAAACTAATTTCATCCACTAAAAAGAACAACAAACGAAAGTCTACGGCTGCAAAATCTCAGCAAACAGATGAAACAAAGAAGGAACCTAAGCAAAATCCACAAAAAAGCAAACAAAAACAAAAGATGCCTGCCCAGCAAAGAGAACAATCGCAACATAAGAATCAACAAAACAAGGTTAAAACCATCAGTATTGAAGAACCTATTATAGTAAGAGAATTTGCCGAAAAAATAGGTGTTTCTGTTAATACGGTTATTTCCAAGCTTATATTACTTGGCGTTATGGCTAATATGAATCAGGAAATAGATTTTGACACGGCATCAATCATCGCGGAAGAATTAGGGGTAGAAATTAAAAAAGTAAAAGTGGTTGATGAACTACAGGAATTAGAAGAATCATTGTTTAAAGGCGATGAAGACGATGAAAAGGATCTGCTACCCAGACCTCCTATTGTAACAGTAATGGGTCACGTTGACCATGGTAAGACTTCACTATTAGATGCAATTAGAGATACTTCTGTTACAGCTAGCGAAGCAGGAGGAATAACTCAGCACATAGGTGCTTCCCAGGTAGAGATCAACGGAAAGAAAATTACCTTTTTAGATACACCTGGACACGAAGCATTTACTGCCATGAGGGCTCGTGGTGCAAAAGTTACAGATATAGCAATAATAGTTGTTGCAGCTGATGATGGAGTAATGCCTCAGACTGTTGAAGCAATAAACCACTCGAAGGCAGCCGATGTACCCATAATTGTTGCTGTAAATAAAATAGATAAGCCTACTGCCAATCCAGACAGAGTAAAACAAGAACTTGCAGAACTTGGAATACTGCCTGAGGAATGGGGTGGGGATACTATATTTGTGCCTGTTTCAGCAAAACAACGAACAGGTATAGAAGACTTATTGGAAATGATATTATTAGTAGCGGAAGTTCAGGAATTAAAAGCTAATCCTAACAGAAAAGCAAAAGGAACTATTATTGAGGCCAAATTAGATAAGAAAAGAGGCCCTGTAGCAACTGTACTAGTAGAAAAAGGAACTTTGAATAAAGGGGACTACGTATTAGTAGGATGTGCTCATGGAAAAGTTAGGGCTATGTTTAATTCAAAAGGTAAAAGAATCAATCAGGCAGGTCCTTCCGTTCCCGTTGAAATTTTAGGTTTGTCGGAAACACCTCAAGCAGGGGATATATTAGTAGTAATGAAAAATGAAAAAGATGCTAAAAATATAGCTGAAAAGCGAAAAGATAAGAAACATATGGAAAGTATAAATGTTTCTTCAAAAGTATCTTTGGATGACCTATATGACAGAATTCAAAAAGGGGAAGTAAAAGATCTTAATGTAATAATTAAAGCTGATGTAAGTGGTTCTGTAGAAGCAGTTAAACAATCATTGCAAAAGCTAAGTATGGAAGAAGTGAAGGTAAATCCTATTCATGGTGGTGTAGGGGGAATTAATGAAAATGATATAATGCTTGCATCTGCATCAAATGCAATTGTAATAGGTTTCAACGTAAGACCTTCAGTAGCCGCCTTAGAACTTGCCAAGCAGGAGAACGTGGATGTACGAACTTACAACATAATATATACAGCAATAGAAGACATTAAGTCTGCAGTAAAGGGAATGTTAGCCCCTGTATATAAAGAAGTTATTATGGGAAGAGCCGAAGTAAGAAAAACCTTCAAAGTTCCAAATGTAGGAGTTGTAGCTGGAGTCTATGTAACCAGCGGAAAAATAACAAGAAAATCCAAAATAAGATTACTACGAAATGATGTAATTATTCACGAAGGACAAATATCATCACTTAGGAGATTCAAAGATGATGTGTCAGAAATTAATACCGGATATGAAGGTGGAATTGGTATAGAAAAATACAATGACATAAAAGAAGGAGATTCATTAGAAGCCTATATATTGGAAGAAGTAGAAAGATAGAAAGAGGGTATAACAATGGCAAAGAGAAGAAACAGCAGACTGTCAGTAGAAATGAAAAGAGTTATATCTGAAATAATCAGAAATGATGTAAAAGACCCGAGAATATCAGATCTTATGAGCATAACAGATGTTCATGTTACAGAAGATTTAAAATATGCGAAAGTTTATGTATCAACTTACGGAGATATTGAACAAACTTTAATTGCCCTTGAAAGTGCCAAGGGATTTATAAAAAAGGAAATAGGTAAAAGAACTAAAATTAGGCTTATTCCTGAACTTATTTTTATAAAAGATGATTCCATTGAAAAAGGTATATATATGAGCAGCCTTATAGACAAGGTTATTAAAGAGGATCAAAAAAATATCGCTAATGAGGGTAATCAGTCTGATGAATAATGATATAAAAGAGGTATTCAATCTAATAAATTATTCTAAGAAAATCTGTATCGCAGGCCATAAGGCACCGGATGGAGACTGTATAGGGTCTGTAATGGCCCTATACTGCTTCCTTAAAGACAGGAATAAGGATATTACTGTTTTGTTAGATGGTGAAATTCCTTTCAATTTTAAATCTTTTGTAGATGAAGAAATTATTGCGAAAGACTATCATAAGGAAGAATTTGACCTTATGTTCGTTTTGGACTGCAGCGACAGCGGAAGGTTAGGGGAATATGAACCTGCTTTAAAACACTCCAAGAAAACAGTAGTAATAGACCATCACAAGACCAACTGTGGATTCGGGGACATAAGTATTATTGATCCTGAAATGAGCTCTACTGGAGAATTGTTGTATGATGTACTGAAAACTTACGGAAGTATATCCAAAGAAATTGCAACCTACATATATATTGCAATTTTAACAGATACAGGTAAATTCAGCTATTCTAATGTTAGCAGTAGCACTCACAGAAAAGTTGCAGAACTTATTGACCTTGGAGTAGATGTAGCTGAAGTTAATAACCTAGTCTATAACTCAAAACCCGCTAATGTAGTAAGGGCTTTCATTGATTGTGTTAATGGAATTGAGCTTTATCACGATAATAAATTTGTAATAACAGCAATTACCAAAAATATATTGGAAAAAAACCATGCAAAAATGTCCGATGTTGATGGTATAGTTGAATTTTTAAGAGAAATTAACGAAGTGGAAGTTTCTTGTGTGTTGAAGGAATGGGAAGATCATACAAAAGTTAGCTTAAGATCAAAAAACAATGTGGATGTTTCGGTTGTTTCCGCTAAATATGGTGGCGGTGGCCATGCTAAAGCTGCAGGTTTTGAAATTAAAGATACTATAGAAAATACGAAAAAATTATTAATAGAAGAATTTAAAGAGTATTGGGTAAAATGATAGGAATACTAAATATATTAAAACCTACAGGAATGACATCACATGATGTGGTAAATTTTGTTAGAAGAACTTTAAATATTAAGAAAGTAGGCCATGCAGGTACTCTTGATCCCAACGTTGCCGGCGTGTTAATAATTTGTGTGGGCAAGGCAACAAAATTAAGTGAATATATAATGGAAGGGGATAAAGAGTATGTATGTGAACTAATATTAGGGAAAAGTACAGATACTCAGGACAGTTATGGAAATATTATCAACGAAGCTTCTGAATTTAACGTAACTGTTAACCGATTAAAGGATGTTTTAAATGAATTTACGGGAGAACAACTACAGATTCCCCCAGCTTATTCAGCAGTAAAATTCAAGGGAAAAAAACTATATGAATATGCAAGAGAAAATATAGTTGTTGATAAAAAGGCCAGGAAAATAAATATTAAAGAAATTAAGCTGCTGAAATTTGACGGAGAGAGAGCTCTTTTAAAAGTAGTATGCAGCAAGGGTACATATATGAGGACCCTTTGCCATGATATAGGAATGACATTAGGTACTTACGGACACATGGGAATTTTAGTAAGGACCCAGTCAAAAGGTTTACATATAAATAATTCTGTAACCTTAAATACTTTACAGTTTTTATATGATAACAATCGAATAAGAGAATGCTTGATTCCCGTTGAGGATGTATACAAATTAGAGAAAATATACATTGATGAAAAACATTACAAGAGATTAATTTCTGGGAACAGTGTTTATGGTAAAATAAATACAGATAAGGATTTTTACGTATATTGCAGAGATACTCTTATCGGTATAGGAAAAAAAGTTGATGAAAACACAATTAAAATAAGCAAAATGCTAATGTAGTTAGGTGGGACATATGAAAAAAGCAAACGGTTCATGTATTGCTATTGGCAACTTTGACGGCATACATGTAGGACATGATATACTTATTAGAAGAATGATTGACCTTAGTAATGAAAATAATCTGGAAAGTATAATAATAACCTTTGAATATGTAAAGAATGATCTTAGAAAGTCATCAATGAATATGAAGTATATTAACAGTACAAATACTAAATTACAAATATTGAAATCCTATAATGTAGACAAAGTTGTAAAAATAGAACTTAACGAAGAAATTTCAAGGTATTCACCGGAACAGTTCATTAAATTATTAGTCAGCCAGTACAATGCTAAAAATATTGTAGTAGGATATAATTTTACTTTCGGATATAAAGCTAAGGGAAATATTGATACATTAAAAGATTTTCAGGAAGAGTATAATTACAAAGTGGAAGAAATTCCGCCTGTTAAGTATAACGGCATTGCCATTAGCTCCACCTTAGTGCGAAAATTGCTTCTTGAAGGTAAAATTCGCGAGGCTAACAAGCTTTTGTTGAATAAGTACACCTTGTTTCACGAAGAATTATATATTGATTATGATAAAAATATTGGTTTTGTAGATAATAAAAGCAGTATATTGGTGCCTCCCGATGGCAAGTACCTAGTAAGAGCAGGGACAAAAGAACTTATTCTAACTATAGTATCTAAAAATAAGGGAGCAGTTTTAACTTTTGATAAAAAGTTAGAAGAAAAAATAGATATTGTTTTTATAGATAAAGCTTCTTAATTAAAATGAAGGTAAAAATTTAAAAATTTTGTTTACAAATTTATAGTAATATGATAGAATTTAGTGATTCCATAGACTAAGCTTAACGACTCCTCAACGTTTTGCTTGGATTATGGTGAAATAATTAATTGGAGGGTAAAATGGATAAAGAACTAAAAACGAAAATTATTGAGCAGTACAGAATCAATGAAAAGGACACTGGTTCACCAGAAGTTCAGATAGCACTGCTAACTTACAGAATCAACAATCTTACTGAACATTTAAAAAACAACAAAAAGGATCATCATTCAAGAAGAGGGCTTCTCCAAATGGTTGGAAAAAGAAGAGGTTTTCTGAACTACTTAAAAGAAACTGACATCGAACGTTACAGAAACATCGTTGCAAAACTAGGATTAAGAAGATAAGAAGCGGGGGAACCCCGCTTTATATTTTACTTATGTCCTTAATCTAGATAACAGGAGGTAAAATGGAAGAAAGAGTTTTTAAATATGAACTTGCCGGTAGAGAATTAACGGTAACAACTGGCAAAATAGCAGAACTTACTAATGGTTCTTGTATAGTTAGGTATGGAGATACCGTAATAATGGCCAATGTGGCTGCATCTAAAGAACCCAGAGAGGGTATTGACTTTTTCCCTTTAAGTGTGGATTTTGAGGAAAAATTATACTCTGTAGGAAAAATACCCGGCGGCTTCATTAAAAGGGAAGGAAAACCTGGAGATAACGCAATACTTACTTCTCGATTAATCGATAGACCTTTGAGACCCCTTTTCCCTAAGGGATTCAGAAATGATGTTACTGTAACGGTAACCGTATTGTCTGTTGACCAGGATTGCTCTCCTGAAATTGCCGGAATGTTAGGTTCATCCATTGCATTGACTATATCAGACATACCATTTGAAGGACCTACAGGAGCTGTAAACGTGGGACTGATTGATGGCAAATTCATAATCAATCCTAACAGCAAGGAAAGAGAAATATCACAGCTTAATTTAACTGTTTCTGGTACTAAGGAAGCCATTATGATGGTGGAAGCAGGAGCAAATGAAGTACCTGAAAATGTAATGCTTAATGCTATAATGTTTGCTCATGATGAAATTAAAAAACTTTGCGACTTTATCAACGAAATAAAGGCAGAAGTAGGCAAAGAAAAATTTGAATATACCAGATTCATATGTAGTGAAACTATCGAAAAAGAAATAAGGGAATATGCCACACCCATTATTAATGAAGCAATTATTGAGGAAGATAAACTGAAAAGACAAGAAAATATTGATAACTTCAAAGCTGAAACTAAAGAAATATTTCTTGAAAAATATCCTGAAAATGAAGCAGATATCAATGATGCTATTGATACAATAATTAAAGAAAAAGTTAGAGAGAATATATTAAAAGGTATAAGACCTGATAATAGAAAAGCAGATGAAATAAGAAAAATATCCTGTGAGGTAGGTATTCTGCCCAGGACTCACGGTTCAGCACTCTTTACCAGAGGTCAAACACAGGTACTTACAGTTGCAACCCTAGGTGTATCCAGCGACGAACAAACTATAGACGGAATATCTGAAGAAACTTCAAAGCGTTACATGCATCATTATAATTTTCCAGCTTATTCCGTAGGAGAAGCAAGACCATCCAGAGGTCCGGGAAGAAGGGAAATAGGTCATGGTGCTTTAGCAGAGAGAGCATTAGAGCCAGTTATACCCAGCGAAGAAGTTTTTCCATATACCATAAGGCTTGTTTCTGAAGTTTTAAGCTCAAACGGCTCAACATCTCAAGCCAGCGTATGCGGTTCCACTTTAGCCTTAATGGATGCAGGAGTACCTATAAAGGCTCCAGTTGCGGGAGTTGCAATGGGATTAATCAAAGAAGATGACCAGGTAGTTATACTTACAGACATACAGGGTATGGAAGACTTTTTAGGAGATATGGACTTTAAGGTTGCTGGTACGAAAGATGGGATAACTGCAATTCAAATGGACATAAAAGTACATGGTATAGATAAGGAAATATTAGCTGCAGCATTGGAAAAAGCTCGTATAGGCAGATTGTTCATATTGAATAAAATGTTAGAATGTATTGATAAACCTAGAGAAGAAGTAAGCAAGTATGCACCTAAAATTATATCAATGACTATCGATCCTGAGAAAATAAGAGATGTAATAGGTACAGGTGGTAAGGTAATAAATAAAATCATAGATGAAACTGGTGTAAAAATCGATATAGAAGATGACGGTTCCGTATTAATAGCTGCGGAAAACGTGGAAAATGCATATAAAGCTAAGAAAATAATCGAAGGTATAGTTAAAGAAATTGAAGTAGGAGAAATAATACTTGGAAAAGTAGTAAGAATTACAAACTTTGGAGCATTTGTGGAACTTACTGATAACAAGGACGGACTCCTTCATATATCACAAATTGACAACAAGAGAGTTGCAAAGGTTGAAGATGTTTTGAAAGTTGGAGATGAAGTATTGGTTAAAGTTATAGAAATCGACAACCAGGGAAAAATCAAACTATCAAGAAAAGCTGCATTGCAACAAGAAGAAAAATAATAAACCAAGATAACAAAAATCATTTTATATGATTTTGTTATTTTTTTTTATAGACCTAACTCTATTTTTTCAAGCGTTAGCTCCACTTGCTCCTAACTCTATTTTTTCAAGCGTACGATCCTCCTTTGGGAATTGCCTCTTCCATAGCAATAGCAATTATTGTCTTGTATTTTTTGCAAATCTTTGGTACTATTGACGTACTATGTACTGTACATAATTATTATCATAAATATGCCCCTCTGGTTCATATAATTATAAGGGGGATTTTTATGAAGTTTTTTTGTAAAAACATTTCATTTATAAGAAAACTACTGGTAATAATTTTTTTAGTACTAATTATTCTACTAATGATGATAGGCAGGTTCAGAACGACAAGAATAAGAATGGTAGGTTCTAATTTCTATCCAATTGCTACCTGCATAAAATAACCGGAGGATATATGATAAAGAAACATACATTAGATAACGGCATAAGAATTGTGACAGAAAAAATTGATTATGTAAGATCTGCATCCATAGGAATATGGGTAAATGTGGGATCAAACAACGAAGATGAAGAAACCAACGGACTGTCACATTTTATTGAACATATGCTTTTTAAGGGAACTTATAAGAGAAAGGCCAACGAAATAGCAGAGGAAATAGATAATTTGGGAGGACAGCTAAATGCTTTTACCAGCAAGGAATGTACATGTTTTTACGTAAAAGTATTGGATGAAAATATCAATGAAGCCCTGGATATACTTTCGGATATGTTCTTTAATTCCCAATTTTTGCAGGAAGAAATAGAGAAAGAAATATCCGTAGTAATAGAAGAAATAAAAATGTATGAAGATTCTCCAGAAGATATTGTATATGATAAATTATCGGAAATAATTTTTCATAATAGTCCTATGGCTTACAATATTTTAGGGACTGAGAAAAATCTGAAAACATTTAATAGAGAAAAAGTAATAAAATTCATGGAAGAAAACTATTCTCCTTCTAATACAGTAATTGCAGTAGCTGGAAGTTTTAATGAAGAAGAATTAATTAAAGCTATAGAGGATAAATTCAAGTATTGGAAAAACAAAGAAGTTAAACATGTCTACATGGACCCTAAATATGAAAGAAAAGTGGCGGGAATTAATAAGGAATTAGAACAATTGCACATGTGTATTGGAAATAAAACTATTGGAAGACATCATAAACATTATTATCCCCTCTTGGTATTAAATAACTTGTTCGGCGGAACCATGAGTTCAAGAATTTTCCAAGAAGTAAGGGAGAAAAAGGGGTTGGTTTATTCTATTTATTCCTTTGTGTCAAATTACAAAGATACAGGTATTTTCAGCACATATGCAGGTATGTCCTACCAGCATGTTGAAGAAGCTTTAAGAACGATTTTAAAAGAAATGGTAAGTATTAAGAAAGGTAATATAACAGAAGAAGAATTTACCAGAGCTAAACAACAAATAAAAGGAAACTATATTCTTAGCCTTGAAAGTACCTCAAGCAGAATGTCTGCCATAGGAAGAAGAGAACTTTTATATAATGAAATATTATATCCCGAAGAAGTAATTGAAGCAATTAATGATGTTAAACTAAAAGATGTGGTAGAAGTTGCAGATAATTTGTTCAGAATCGATGATCTAAGTATTACTTTTACTGGAAACCTAAATAAATATCCTACTATTGAGAAGAAAATAAATAAAGTACTGGGGGAAAAATATGAAAATTAAAGTAGTTAAGAAGAATCCGTTCAAATTACCAGAATATGAAACTAAGGGATCTGCTGGAGTGGATCTTCAGGCTTATATTGATGAGCCCTTGGTTTTAAAACCTATGGAAAGAGCCTTAGTACCTACAGGATTATTTATTGAGCTTCCTGAAGGCTACGAAGCACAAGTAAGGGCAAGAAGCGGTTTAGCCATAAAGCACGGTATCAGCTTGGTAAATGGAATAGGTACTATAGACTCTGATTACAGAGGTGAAATAAAAGTAATTCTAATTAATTTGGGGAATGAAAATTTTACTATAAACAATGGAGACCGAATCGCTCAAATGGTTAT